>Ga0208012_1000206_pt1 | contig 23122 bp, 20 predicted proteins | sample 15BtaG_FD_184090 | JGI IMG/M metagenome (GOLD analysis project Ga0208012, IMG submission 184090) | Marine viral communities from the Subarctic Pacific Ocean - 15B_ETSP_OMZ_AT15312_CsCl metaG (SPAdes) (version 2) | ecosystem: Environmental > Aquatic > Marine > Oceanic | place: Pacific Ocean... | reverse complement strand
TAAAAGTTTTAGTAAATGACTCAGGGTTAGACATATCTGCCCCTTTAACTATCTCCAAAATCCTAGACTCTTCAGATTCATATCCGAAGTTTTCCATAATAGGGTCAAGAGCAGCCCTTCCTAAGTTATCACCGAAGCCTTGAGCCATACCTAAAACTGTAGTTGGTATATTAGACTTCCCATCAAATAATCCCATCTTATACTCCTAAATTAAAAATCAAAGAAACCACTACCAGTAGGATTCTTTTTTTCATATTTCAACATTCTATCGCCTAAGCCCCACATAGGTATAGCACTTGATAGTCCTTGTTGAGTTTGAGCCTTCATTAAAGGAGTCCCTGCATTAACAGCAGCTAAAGTATTATTACCTGCTAGTCCCCTTCCAATTTCTGCTAGAGATTTAGGAGCTGCAGCCAGTCCCATCATCCCTTGTCTTGCTGATGTAGCTGCATTTAGAGCATTAGCAATCTCTGAATTAATATTACCTCGTGCTCTAGCTGAAGCTGCTATCCCTGATTCAGCACCTCTCTGAGCTACATCACCGAGTGCCCTTATACCCGTAGGTGTACCTAAAGAACCTCTTCCTAATAATCGACCTAATACATCTTCTTGAGCTTCCCTTGTTTTCTGTTTAATTAAGTTCTGCTCTGCTCTAGTACGTCTAGCGACTTCAGATTCTACTCCTCCTGGTCGCAGTAGACTCTCTATCTTCTGTCTCTCTCTATAAGAATCACCCATTAACCCCTGAAATAATCCTTGCATTTCAGGAGATAGTTGTAGATTATATCTCTTATTGGCTTCATCATATTCAGCTTTACCTACAGGGTCGAATACTGATATTGGTCTACCAGCTTCTCTTACATCTTCTGAATATCTTTCAGCAGCCTGTGTCTGTTGTTTAGCAGCTTTTCTGCCTGATACCATTTGTAGTCCTAACCCAATTAAACTCGGTAGTCCAAAACCCATTATACTTTCTCCTTTTTTAAATACTTATTCATTACCACTCTCCATCGCCTCCACCCCAGTCATCATCCCAGCCACCGTCTGAACTAGAGGTATCATTACTTTCACCGCCTGAACTAGAGTCATCATCACTGTCACTTCCTCCACCACCAGAGTCAAAGTCATCCATACCACTACCAAAGAAAGAAGCTACTGAGGAATTGTAAGGGTCTGGGGTTGGAGTTGCAAAACTATTATCAAAACCACTACCATAAGGGTCTAAACCAAAACTATTATCAATACCACCACCAGCATTTAAAACAGGGTTGTTTGCTTGTCTATCTGCTATAACTGAAGAAGTATTAGGTGAAGCAGTATTCCAATTATAGTTTGAGTTCTGTTGTATTCCCACTGGGTTGTCAACCACCGCTTCAGGATGTGCAGGACCAAATACAGAGTTCATTAAATGAGCAATACCAGCACCAGGAATTAAATCTCTAAGTTGCATCCCTGTACCAAATAAACCATTATCACCACCAAATAAACCACCAAATAAACCACCACTATTATTCTGTGAATTGTTTAGACCATCTAAACTAGAGTCAAGTTGATTAGCTCCTCCACCAAATATATTATTGAGACCCCAGAAGTTCATATCTTCTTGAGTCATAGGTGATGGGCTTCCTTCATCTACATAGTCACTACCAGTATCAACAAAAGGTTTTTGTGTCGTAGGCTGCTGTCCTCCCCTTGGGGTAATGGGAAGATATCTATTTTGTGGTTGATATTGTTGCTGTAAGTACCAAGGAAGATTATAATTATTCATAGGCAATCCAGTAGTTCTCGGCTCATTAAACACGCCTCCTGTTGGTGCTCCCCACTGTTGTTGATTCTGTACCTGCGAATAACCAGGTGTAAAAAATGGACTCTGTATCTGTGCTGGATTAATATTCATAGATGAAGACATAGGACCAGCTCCAGGCACCAAAGAGTTTGTCTGCCCTGGTGTAGGGTTTAAGAAATTCTCTGCTGTGTTATATGATGTAGTAAAGAATGACATATTCTATTTCCTCTTAAGTTAAGTCTTGTGCTATATTACAGTACATCTTAGTCCCGTCTGATACACATCTAATTAAATCTACCTTACCACTACCTGATGTAATAGTAGGATTACTCCCGCCTACAAAACTAAAATCACTACTAAATGTAATATCATAAGCTCCTGTATTCTTAACTAAGAAGGTAGCTTCTACACCTGATGTCATATTAGATACATCTAGTTGATTAGAACCTGATACAGTTACTACAAATACATTAGCATTAAGCAAGTTAGCTGTTTGGTCTGACGTTAGAGCGATAGCTTCTGAGGCTGTTGGATGAGCCTTAGTAAATGTTTGGGGAGAATCTATAGTAATTACTTCTTCACCACCTACTGTAGCTGTAGTAGCTGCAATAAGATTACCAGTAAAGTTCTCACCAGCATCCCCATTAACATCTGCTTTAGAATTTAATGATGTTCTTACTGCTGTAAATTCAGTATCAAAATCATCACCTGAAATTACTTTGCCAGGTGCTGAATCTGCCAGTGCATCCTTACCTGCCCAGTTTACTGCGATTGTATAATTGCTCATAATATTTTACCTTGTTTATATAATAATGATAATGATTGAAGAGATGCTTTATAACCTTTAATTACACTATCCATCTCAAACCTAACATACTTAGCTGTGCTAGATAAAGGGATAGATGTCTCTCTTAGACCGTGTATCGGTTGGAACTTAGAAGCACCATATAGAGATGCTGCCTTACCCCAATAAGCAGGTGAACCACTTAGAGGAGGATTTAATTTAAAAGTGCTAGACAGTTTAGGATTAATATCAAAATCTTTATACATCCTTAAACCCATATCTGTTCCTTGTCCTCCTGATATTACCATAACTAATCTCTTTAAGATAGAGGAAAGTACCCCTTGTCCTAAATCAATCCATACAGTAGAGAAACTACCAGTATAAGAAGTATAAGTATATACACTAGAACCACTATAATCAACATCATAGTAACCTTCATATGTAGCTACTCTTCCTGATTGCTGTCCTACCAATAAGCCATACGTTTGTGTGAACGCAAGACTAGCTGGATTTCTTTCATCTCTAAAATCCCACTTAGTTATACGAGGACTCTGCTTCTCAGTGACGTACTTCATATCAAATATATAAGTAGCATTAATATCTACAAAAGATAGAATATATATTCCTTCACTCATTAAATAAACAGACTTAACATTAGTGGTATTAGAAATATGTGATATTAATTCATCTTTAACTGCATTAGATTTTTCCAGTAATGGGAGCTTATCTAATTCTGCTGTTCTCGCTAATGACCTAACACCTGTATCAGATAAGAAATATAAGTCATCTCCTATTGATTGTATAGAATCTCTAGATACACAGCCTATACCTCTAATTACTTCCTCTAGAACTAAATCACCTATTATACTAGGGCTATTATATATAACAATATTCTCTTCGCCAAAGATAACTAATTTACCTGCAAAGGCGTGTATAGCTACTATAGAATCAGAACCCCATACAGACTTAAGGTCTATATAACCACCATCACCACTGCCCCATTTATGAGTAGTTAAGAGTTTAGAATAAAATACTACATCTCTCTCTTCAGTGATACCTCCAGCCCACAGCCTACCATAGAAACCTAAAGTACACGAAGGGTCAAAAGTAGTTACTCCTGTAGGAGCTGTATAACCTGAAGCATCTTTTATCTTCTCCCAGGTACTAGACTCATAATGAAGTATCTCTTCACCATCCTGTGCAGCTACTAATTCACCATTAAAATTCTCAAACTGCCAGTCAGATACATTATCTGTAGAAGAAGTATCATAATCATTAATGAAAGCATTATCTTTATCTGATAAGTCCACCTCATATATATCAGAACCTGAAGCAGCAAATATTACATTATTAGTACCATCGTAGTGTTCGTGTAGTGCACCTATCTTAGCTCCTGCATCTAGTGTTCCTTGTTTTAAACCTTTACGAAATGCTACCTTACCACCTTCAGTAAATAGAATGTTATCTGCTTTAGTAAACCAAGTAGGTCCTAATGCGGTAGGATTAGTTTGAGTGTCTAAACCATTAATACCAATAGTATCTAAAGGTATGGCTTTTATTTGTTTTGCTTCACTAGCCATTATACTACAGTCCAGTCTCTCTCATATTCCATATTACCAGCATCTAGTTGTACTGCTATGTTTAGAGAATCTCTAGCCTCACCAGCTACAACACTTGAGAATGAACCACCATCCTCACCTCTCTCAGATATAGCTCTAGCCCACGCACCTAAGATTACAGGCTGTGATGGAACTCTGAGTATCTGGTCTGCTTCTTTTAATTCTTTCTGAGCACCTACAATATTTACTGATACTACATTATTATTTACTGAAGAATCAGGAACAGGGTAGAAATCAATATTGAAGTCGGGTTCTCTATTAGTATTAGTTTGAGAGATACCATTAAAGGCATACTTAGTTGGTGCACCTTTACCTACATTAACTAATGGATATACTTGTTCATTGAGCCAATCATTACCCACTTGTTGGAGTACCTGACCAGTATCCTGATTGATTACATCTAATACTTTAAATGTGACACCAGCACCTCTAGTAGCATCACCTAATGTGTACTGCATATTACCAGATTTAAGTTTAACATTAAAGGTCTCTCTTAAGGCGTTCCAATCGTGGTAAGATTCTACATTCTTCTTAGCATCATTTACTAATTCACCTATTAATTTCTGATACTCTGTTAATGATACTGAATCATTAATATCTCCAGACCAGTCTGCACTAATAGTCTCTTCTCGTAGTCTACGGAGCACTGAGTTTATAATTTCTCTATAAGTCATTCCTTTATATACCTCTTAATATTAATAAATAGTTTGCCTAATCCAGTATATATCTCTGTAGGTGAAGGCAGTAACCATCCTAAAATCATAAGTACCCATACCCACATCGGTACTTTCTCATCTACAATTACATTACCTGTGGCAGTTATTGTTCCAATCTTGGAATCTTCTACTATATTTTCAGCAGTTTTATTTTCTTTATTACCTACTACTATCTCAGAAGCCTTAACACCAGTAACCTTTTCATTTGTCTTGCCTGCTTGTAAATCTACGGAAGGCACATCACTCTTAAATAACCCAGTAACCATACCTAAAGGGGAACAAGCACTTAACATTACAATCAATAAAGAAGAAAGTAATAATTTAATTCCCTTACTAAGCAGTATAGGTTTACAATAATTAGTACATAAGCTAGTGTTACAAACCATCTGCGCATTGACCTTAGGTAGACAAACCTCTCCCAAATAAGCAAGAGGTCAAGCCGCGTTAAACGTTAACTACAATTGCCGATAAAACTACGGCAAATGCAAAAAATACGATGAACATTATTTTTGAAACGCGGATGTTAGTGCGTCCGAATAACTCTGTACACTGTCATTAAGAGATTTAGCAAATGAAGTTTCTGCTTCTAGTACTGCAATTGCAGGCTTAGCAAAAGACTCATCTGATACAACCGTATTAATCCATTCGCGTTTTGCGTTTTGGACAGTGTCGATTATTTGGTTTGTGTTGAAAGACGGTATAGTTGTTGTTATTTTACTCATGGTTTTTCTCCTTATATTAAGCAAGTTGTAATTATAGTGGCACTCTTGTGTCACTTTCTAAGTGTAAGCCCTCTTGGCACTTACAGGTTTATTTATCTTTTTTTGACAAAAAATGTTGCGGTGCAACACAAGTTTATTTATTATAAAATGTTGCAATGCACATTTTTTTATTTAACAACTAAATATATAAACACAAGGAGGAGTTTATGAAGAGGCATATGAAGTACATATCGATGTATGTACTACTATTCGTACTCGGTTTTTTGACAGTGTTTGTTGTTATTCCAACGTACTTATACGTCTAGTTTACATAAATATATGTTGGAGCAGGAGTGCAGACTAAACTTTTGGGGGACTAATGGAAAATAGAGTAACAAGTATTGAAACACAACTTGCATTAATGCAACAGGATATTAATTCACTTAGAACAAAAACATCTGAACTTCCTCCTTGGTTAAGAAAGTCAGCACTTGGTATGATTGGTATTATGCTTTTGCAAATTGCATCTACTATTTGGTGGGCGGCTGAGTTAACAACAAACCAAAAAAACATGGAGAAGGAAATTTCTTTGAACACTGCGTTCAGAATGGAGTTTCCTAAAATGCATGAAGAAGTAATGCTTGAACTTAAAGAAATTAAAGTTAACAACAATTATACACAGAGTATACTAGGCGAAATCAAAGACAAATTAAAATATCTGGATACGCAACTGTAAAGCAACAAAAATAATCCTACATAACATGTTATGTTAAATAGTAACATGTGGGAACAAAATACATTTTTACACGAAACAAATATTAGGACTGCTTGGGAACAGGAATTGTTCTATAGTAAGTTATATCCACCTAATAAAACAGTTGAATGGATAGACACTGATAAACCCGAAGATGCAATATTCAAAAAGGATATCAAGTACACATTTAATGAATACGGATTCCGTTCGGATAGTTTTAATGAAACTTCTGATATTAATATTTTAACATGTGGTTGTAGTCATACTGTGGGTGTTGGTGTTAACCAGCACGAAGCATGGCCATTTGTATTAAAGGAAATGGTTAAAAAACACACAGGAAAAACTGTTAGTGTATGGAATTTAGCAACAAGTGGTGCTAGTGTAGATTATGTTTCAAGAAGCGTACATAAAACGATAAACTTATTACAGCCTGATTTTATTTGTGTTTTTTGGCCACCTGTTACTCGCTTGGAAATACCATATAACTTGAACGACAATAATTTAACGCAAACATTTATTAAAAATGATGATTTTCCAAAAGCATTTGTTAATGAGAATTGGTTACAGGATTATGAATACATAAAGAACTTGATATTAATAAAATCAATATCAATGGTAAATAACGTTAAATTCGTGTCTGATGATAAAGCAGAAAGGTATTTTAATGCAGACTCTAGTGGAAGAGATGGCTTACATCCAGGACCAAGTTGGCATAAAACAGGTGCAGAATTTTACTTCAACAACATCAAAGAACATTTATAAAGGAAACAATATGGGCAAATTTAAAATTACAAAAGATACTGCAAATATTCACTGTAGAGTAAAAATTGGGGATAACCCAGAAGCAGATGGTACAATTCTTAGACAAAAAGCATCTAAGCGATTTTTAGTAACTGACGGAAAAAATAATGGAATTTGCACAGTGTCCGATTTAGATGAAAATAAACTTACTTCAAACACAATGACATTAACAGTGGAGAAACAGGATGGTACATTACAACGTGTTGAATTTCTAAGTAATAAGTTCGCTGTTGATTTTGATAAAAATCGTTTCATTATTACTGGTGCAAAAACAAACGCACACGAAAATGCAACTGTACTAACCGACGAAGCAAAAGCAAAATTATCTAAACCAAAAGTTAAAAAAGCACTTGTTAAAAAGAAAGTAGTAGCAAAAAAAGCACCTGCTAAGAAGTCGGTTGCAAAAAAAGCACCTGCTAAGAAGTCGGTTGCAAAAAAAGCACCTAAAGAATCTATAAACGATACATTGTTTGATTTTAGTATCACCGAAGATTAATCACATTTGTTGCATAAATACAACTACGCTCTAATTGGTAGAGTGTTTATGCAGATGCCCTCTGCGTAGTCATAGAACGATTTTTAAGGAGAAAAAAATGGGACGTCCAATTAATAAAAAACATTTCGGTAACACCAATGACGATGGTCTTGGCGGTGAAGGTATAGCAAGTATTGCAGTTAATGCAGGTGGATTAAACTACAGTGCAGGAGACGCGGCAACAATTAGTGCGCCGGATTTACCAGGTGGAACACAAGCAGTGGCAGAAGTAGCAACAGTTGACGGTGGCACAGGTGCAATTTTAACTATTACAGTTACAACAGCAGGTACAGGTTATACATCTGCTCCAACAGTAACATTTGCTGATGGCGACGGTAACGGTACAGGTACACCAACACTATCATCAACAAGAACTAATGCTATTTCATTAACAGCATATGTAACAGGTGGCAGTAACAAAACAGGCGACGTAGTTGCACAGAAAGGCGCTAAGCGTTTCAAAGTAACAACTACCGACGGCACAGAAGTTTGTAAACTAGTAACAGCAACACCTGCCGCAGGCGGTGAAATGCGTATTACAGCAGTTGATTCAAACGGCGACACTTACTTCCTTAGTAAAATTTCTGCTAGAACATGTACAGTTGTACGTGGTACTGGTACAGAGTTTGCTGAAGGTGCTAAAGTTAAGTGGACTAAAGGTACGGCAGTATTAAATAATTCAGTATCAGTTAATAACGCTTAATTAACTTTTAGTTAGAAATAAAGATCCCCTTAATTGGGGATTTTTTACGAATGTTTAAAACACATAAATAGTAATAAATTACTAAAAGGTTTATTATGTCATATACACAAAGATTTAGCGACAATTACAAATTAGAAAGTATTGGCGGTAGTGGAACTGTTGAAATTGAAGCATCTACATTAACAGTTAGTGGCAATTTAACTGTATCAGGAACAACAACAGAAGTTAACTCAACTGATTTAGCAATTAATGATAAAACAATTGTTTTAAACAAAGGCGAAACAGGAGCAGGTGTATCAGCACCAACACATTCAGGTATTGAGATTGAACGTGGCACAGAAGATAACGTTGGCTTACGTTACAATGATACAACAGATACATGGCAAATAACCAATGACGGTACAACATGGAATAATATCCTAGCAGGTGCTGGTATTGGTATTGAAAATGTAGTTGAGGATTTATCGCCACAGTTAGGTGGTCCACTTGATGTTAATGGTCAAACAATTACAAGTGCGACAAATGGTGACATAATCATAGACCCTAACGGTACAGGATTATTAAAAATCAATCATGAAGTAAGTTTACAAGAACAAGGAAGTGACCCATCTTCAACTGCTTCGTATAACAAACTTTATGCTAAAACTCCAAGCAATGGTGGTTCTGGTGTATTTTTTGTAAACTCGAGTACAAGCGACGAACTTGTATCAAAAACCAAAGCAATGGTTTATGGATTAATATTTTAGGAAATAATATATGGCAATTACAACAACAGCAGTAGGAAACTCAAATACAACTGCATACACAAGTGTTAACAACACTGCTATAACGCACATGACATTGTGTAATTACTCAGCATCTAATGTAACTATTAGTTTACATGTAGTTCCAAGTGGCGATGCAGTAGGTAATGGAAATGTTATGTTGGATACACTACAAATTAACGCACACGATACGTATGTATTGTACGCAGGTGGAGAAAAGTTACTATTAGAAAATGACGATTTCATCAACGTGATAGCAAGTGCAGGAACATCAGTTACAGCAATTACTAGTTACACAGCAATCTAATTACTGTGGGTTATTTTGTTAAAAATTACATGGTTAGTAATTCAAGTAATAGTCATTCGGCTGTTAGAATTCCAGTAGGTGATGCTTCTGAGCGTCCTGATGTTCCTGATTTTGGACAAATACGTTTTAACACAGATATAGCAAAGGTTGAATACTACGATGGTACAGCATGGAGTGTTGTTTCTAAACAAGGCGATGCAAGTATTGTTGTTGATTCATTTACAGGAAACGGAAGTACAACTGTTTATACAATGACCGCTCAAGTTTCGGACGCAGACCAAATACTTGTGTTTGTTGGAAACATTTATCAAATACCAACAACAAATTACACAGTAGCAGGAAACTTTGATATTACATTTACTTCTGCTCCGCCTAACACAACGCCAATTAATGTAATTCACAATTTGGCTAGTACAACAGTGAGTTAACTATGACAATTAGTAAGATTAAAGGACAGATACTAAGTGATAATTTACAACGTAGTGGTGTAAATTTAGCAGTTGAAACTGACTTACTTTTCTTCGACGTTACTAACGATAGAATTGGAATCAATGATGGAACGCCATCTGATTCATTATCGGTAACAGGTACTACAGGGTTAACAGGAACATTAACTGTTAGTGGCAATAGCACATTGGCAACTGCAAAAATATCTGATTTAACATCAGGTAGAATTGTTTATGCAGGTACAGCAGGTGAATTACAAGATAATGCCAATCTAACGTTTGACGGTACCACATTAACTATTGATAATATTAGTGCCGAAACAGGAAATAGTTTAACTATTAGTGCTGATACTAATATTAATTTAACTGCTGACGATAATAGTAATGGCACAGGACTAGTTACAGTAACGGGAACATCAGGATTAAAAATACCAGCAGGAACAACTGCGCAACGTCCAACAGGTATTGCGTCAGGAACAATCAGATTTAATACATCCAATGGAAATACTGAAATTTATAATGGTGCTGGATGGGAAACCATTGGTGACAACATAGTTAGTATCACATCACAAACCATCAACGGCGACGACACAACTACAGCGTTTACGTTAAGTGAGTCAGCCACCACCACATCAGTTATTGTTAGTATTAATGGTGTGTTGCAAGTTCCAAGTGTAGCATATAGTGTTTCTGGTGGAACAACAATAACATTTACAGAAGCACCTGCATCAACTGACCGAGTTGAAGTGAGATTTATTTCAAACATAACAACTGTAAGTTCAATAACAAATGTTGCAGGTACTACGTACTTAGAAGTTCAAGGAACAACAATAAGTGCAGTAGTTGAAGGTACAACAGTTGCTGAAATAGCATCAGATGAGATTGTTAATATTTCCAATGCACATAGTTTACAGTTACCTGTTTATACATCTGCTGAAGCAAATGCGTTAAGTAACAAAGCAACAGGTCAAATAGCATATATTTCTAATGGAGATGGAGGAAACCCAACACTTTCGTTTTATAATGGTGCATTATGGGTTCATATATCAACTGCTGAAAATATAGAAGACACAGTTGGTGCAATGTTTAGTGGCAATACCGAAAGTGGAATTTTAGCAACTTATCAAGATGCCGCAGGAAAGATTGATTTGGATGTTAACGACCCTACTATTGAATTAACAGGTGCTGTTACAGGTTCTGCTGTAATGTCTAACTTAGGTAATGTATCAATTACCACAACAGCAACAAACGACCCTACTTTAACATTAAGTGGGGATGTATCGGGTAGTGCAACATTTACTAACTTGGGAAATGCAACATTAAGTGTTACAGTAGCAGACAATAGTCACAATCACGTTGTTAGTAATGTTGATGGATTACAAACAGCATTAGATGGAAAAACAACAGAGTCGTACGTAGATACACAAATAACTAATTTAATCGGCGGTGCTCCTGGTGCTTTAGATACATTAAATGAATTAGCCGCTTCAATTAATGATGACTCAAGTTATGCATCAACTGTGACAACTGCTCTTGGTGGCAAAGTTGCTAAAGCAGGTGATACATTAACAGGAAAATTAACGTTGGACGGAGACCCTGTTAGTAATTTGCATGCCGCGACCAAACAGTACGTAGATACTGCAACTTCGGGCGGTAACATTACATTAGGAACAGACACTTCAGGAAATTACATTGCTAGTGGCACTACAAGTGGTAATGGTATTAGTGGCTCGGTAAGTTCAGAAGGTGGAACATTCACAGTTACATCAAATGCAACAACAGCAAATACAGCAAACACGATTGTATTTAGAGATGCATCGGGTAATTTCAATGCAGGTACTATGTCAGGTACTGCAACAACAGCACAGTATGCCGACTTAGCAGAAAACTACACAAGTGATAAACAATACACACCAGGAACTGTAGTAATGTTAGGTGGTGATGCAGAAGTTACTGAATGTAACGAATTTGCTTGTACACGTGTTGCAGGTGTTGTGTCAACTAACCCTGCTTACTTAATGAATAGTGGCGTTGAAGACATGCATGTTGCTGTGGCATTGATGGGTCGTGTTGCTTGTAATGTTATAGGAATTATAAATAAAGGTGACTTAATTGTTTCAAGTTCAACTTTGGGATTTGCTGAAGCATGGACAGATATTGAAACTGACCCTAGAGCAGGTTCTATTATAGGTAAGTCATTGGAATCAAAAACGACATCAGAACCTAATTCAGTAGAGATTATAGTTGGCTTAAAATAAGCATTCAAAGCAAACTAATAAACAAAAATTGCATAAATAGCGTTGCAGTACATTGATTTAGTACTAGCAAGGGGCAAAAAATAAAATCGATTTTGTTTATTTAGGGAGGCTTTAAATGGCTATTACAAGAATAAAAAATAACCAAATTACTGATGCAACTATTACGGGCGGGAAACTAGTCAATAATACAATTACATCTGGTAAGTTGGAGAATAACATGACTTATGGGTCAAACTTAACAGTAACGGGTAACCTTACTGTAAGTGGCTCAACAGTCGCAGTAGATTCAAGTACGATGACGGTGGAAGACCCGATTATGTTACTTGCATCGAACCAAACAGGTGCGGGTGCAACTGATATTGGTTTCATTGGTGAACGTGGTGATACTACAAACGTTGCATTTATATGGGACGAAAGTGCAGACACTTTTGTTGCGGCAACTACATCATCTGCGGATTCAAATACAACTGTTACTATCACTGATTATGCAGACATGCATGTTGGCGGTATGACAATCGACGACAATGCATCAATTGGCGGAACATTAACAGTTGCTGGTGCAACAATTAATGGTACTTCAACATTTAGTGATTTACTAAATGCAAATGGTGGTATTGCTGTTGATACAAATAACTTTACAGTTAGTGGAACTACTGGCGCGGTTGCAACAGCAAGTACATTAAGTGTTACAGGTGCTACTACTTTAAGTTCTACGCTAGGTGTTACTGGTGCTACTACATTAAGTAGTACATTAAGTGCAGGTGCTACTACATTAAGTGATACATTAGATGTAAGTGGTCTAGCAAGTTTAGACGGCGGCATCGACGTAGACGGAGCATTTACAGTTGCTAATACAAGTGGTAATGTTTCTACAAGTGGTACAATGAATGTTACTGGTGCTACAACATTAGCAACAGCAAAAGTATCTGATTTAACTTCAGGTCGTGTAGTACTTGCGGGTACATCAGGTGAGATTGAAGATTCAGGTAACTTAACATTTGATGGTTCAGCAATGAACATCACAGGTACATTAGAAACTTCAAGTCACGTTGTTGTTGGTGGTAACTTAACTGTAAACGGTACAACAACTACAGTAAACTCAACTACAGTAAGTATTGATGATCCAATCTTTAACTTGGGTGGCGACACTGCTCCAGGTTCAGATGACAACTTAGACCGTGGTATTTTATACAGATGGCACAATGGTACATCTGCTAAATTAGGTTACTTTGGTTACGATGATAGTGCGGCCGAAATGGTGTTTATTCCAGACGCTACAGATACTGCTTCTGTAATTAGTGGTTCTTTGGGTACTATGGCAATGGGCGGTTCACGTAATACTGGTAATGCCACAATTGGCGGTACGTTAGAAGTTACAGGTACTCAAACACTTACTGGCGATACAAGTATGTCAGGCGATGCTACTGTTGGTGGTACATTAGGTGTTACTGGTGCTACTACATTAAGTAGTACATTAAGTGCAGGTGCTACAGACGTGAGTACTTTAAGTACTTCGGGTCAAGCAACATTAAATAGTGCTTCTGTTACTAATAATGCTACAGTTGGCGGTACACTAGGTGTTTCTGGAACATTAACAGCAAGTAAAGCATCAGGCATTGGTTTAGCAGTAACTGCAGATGCTACAGTTGGTGGAACCGCTACAGTTACAGGCGCTACAACTTTATCAAGTACATTAGGTGTTACTGGTACTTCTACTTTAGCAGGCGTTTATGCAGGCGCTACTAGCGTTTCTACATTGGATGCTTCGGGTCTAGCAAGTCTAGATGGTGGTATTGACGTAGATGGTGCATTTACTGTTGCTAACACTACAGGTAATATTGCTACTACAGGTGCAATGAGTGTAACAGGTACTTCAACACAAGGCGTTATTAATGCAAGTGGTCTAGCAAGTCTAGATGGTGGTATTGATGTAGACGGAGCATTTACAGTTGCTAACGCAAGTGGTAATATTGATACTTCTGGTACATTAAGCGTTGACGGTGCTACGACATTAGCAGGTTTAACTACAACAGGAAATACTACAATTGGTGGTAACTTAACAGTAAGTGGTACAACTACTACGGTTAACTCTACAGTAGTTGAAATTGCTGATCCTATTATTGTATTAGGTGAAGACAGTTCAGATGACAACTTAGATCGTGGTGTTAAAGTTAAGTACCACAATGGTTCTACTTCTAAAGCAGGTTTCTTTGGTATGGACGACAGTGCTTCTGAATTCGTATTCATTCAGGATGCTACAGATACTGCCTCAGTAATGAGTGGTTCATTAGGTAGTGCGGCATTTGGTAGTTTACGTGTTACAGACTTAACTAATGACCGTGTGTTAATTGGTGGTGCTTCTGGTTCAGTTGAAGACAGTGCTAACTTAACATTTGACGGCTCTACATTAGCAGTAACTGGCGCTTCAACAGTTAGTACAACACTAGGTGTTTCGGGTGCTACTACATTAAGTGATACATTGGCAGTAACTGGTGCGGCTACATTTAACGGCGGTGTTACATTAGGTAACGCAGGTGCTGACGCAATTACAGTAACTGGTACAGCAACTTTTGCACAACCTGCTGATTTTGATGGCGGTTGGACTGTTGCAGGTTCACAAACACTAGATGCTGGTTCTAACAGAATCAACAACGTTACTGACCCTTCTGCGGCACAAGATGCGGCTACTAAAGCATATGTTGACGCAGTATCATCAAGTGGTTTTACATTAACAGATGGAAGTACATCACAAACAATTGCAGGTGGCGATACATTAACACTTGAAGGCACAGCAAACGAAGTAAACGTTGCAGTATCTGCTACAGATACAATGACAATTGGTTTACCGGATGATGTAACTATTGGCGATGCTCTTACAGTAACAGGTGCAAGTACAGTTGGTTCTACATTGACAGTTACGGGTACTACAACATTAAATGGTTTATTAAATGCAAACAATGGTATTGCAGTTGACACAAACAAGTTTACAGTTGCAGACAGCACAGGTAATACAAGTATTGGTGGTACATTAGCAGTTACAGGTACTACTACATTAACAGGTACTACAACAACAAATGCACTTTCATCAACTACAATTGATGCTTCGGGTCTAGCAAGTCTAGATGGTGGTATTGATGTAGACGGAGCATTTACAGTTGCTAATACAAGTGGTAATGTTGTTACTACAGGTACATTAGACTCTGGTAATGTTAACGTAACAGGTACATTAGAAACTTCAAGTAATGTAACTATTGGCGGTAACTTAACAGTAAGTGGTACAACTACTACTGTAAACTCAACTGTAGTTGAAGTTGCTGATCCTATTATGACATTAGGTTCTGATAGTTCAGATGACAACTTAGATCGCGGTCTTAAGATGAAGTGGCATAATGGTGCTACTGCTAAAGCGGCGTTCATGGGTTACGATGATAGTGCTTCAGAGTTTGTAATGATTTCGGACGCTACAGATACTGCTTCAGTAATGAGTGGTTCTTTAGGTAGTGCGGCTGTTGGTAGTTTACGTGTTACTGATTTAACATCAGGACGTGTATTACTAGGCGGTACTTCAGGCGAAGTTGAAGATTCAGGTAACTTAACATTTGATGGCTCAGCATTGACAGTTACAGGTACTGCTTCAGTATCAAGTAATGCTACTGTTGGCGGAACATTTAATGTTTCGGGTGCTACTACATTAAGTAGTACATTAAGTGCAGGTGCTTCTACATTATCAAGTGCTACAGTTACGGGCGCGGCTACTGTTGGTTCAACATTAGACGTTTCTGGTGCTACTGGTATTGATGGTGACTTTGATATTGCTACAACTAAGTTTACAGTTGCAAGTGCTTCTGGTAATACTGCAATTGCAGGTACATTAGATGTAACAGGCGACACTACAATGTCAACTGCTTCAACAAGTGGCCAAGCAACATTAAATAGTGCTTCTATTACTAATAATGCTACTGTTGGTGGTACATTAGGTGTTACTGGTGCTACTACATTAAGTAGTACATTAAGTGCAGGTGCTTCTACATTATCAAGTGCTTCTATTACTGGCAACGCTACAGTTGGTGGTACATTAGATGTTACTGGCGATGCAGACTTTGCAGGAAATGTTACATTTAACGAAGCAGGCGCTGACGTTGATGTAAGAATTGAAGGCGACACAGATCAAAACTTATTAGTTACAGATGCTGGTACAGATACTGTATTAATTGGTACTGCTACTCCTATTACTGGTGCTAAATTAGTGATTGGTGGAACAGATTCATTTATGTTAGCGAAAGGTTCTACTGCACAACGTCCTGCTACAGGTGTTGCAGGTATGTTCCGTTTCAACTCAACATCTAGTTACCCTGAGTACTACACTGGTTCTCGATGGACGCAAATGTCTACAGAGTTTACAGTTATTACTTCTGAAACATTTGATGGTGATGGCACAACAACTGCATTTACACTAGGTAGTTCACAAACAACTGCATCATGTGTGGTTAGTATTAACGGTGTTGTACAACTTCCAACTACTGCATACGCTGTATCAAGTACTACTTTAACATTTACTGAGGCTCCGGCATCAGGCGATAAGATTGAAGTACGTGAGTTAACAACTACTGAAACTATTTCTGGTATTTCTAATGATACAGGTAATGCGGCTGTTGAAACACCAAGTGGTTCTACTGTTGAAGTAACTGGCAACATGACAGTAACTGGTAATATCACAGCGGCAGGAAACATTACAGCAAATGGTAACTTAACATTTGGTGATGCAGGAACAGACAGTGTTACATTTAACGCAGACGTTGCTTCTAACATGATTCCAGATGCAAACAATACTTACAACTTAGGTTCTGGTTCTGCTAAATGGGCTAACGCTTATGCAACTACATTTAACGGTAACTTAACCGGTAACGTTACAGGTAACGTAACAGGCGATGTAACTGGTGATGTAACAGGCAATGCTGATACTGCAACTGCTTTTGCTACAGGTCGTACAATTTCAATGACTGGCGACGGTACTTGGACATCAGGTTCGTTTGATGGTACTGGTAACGTAACAGCGGCGATGACACTTGCAAATAGTGGTGTTTCTGCTGGTTCTTACGGTAGTTCAACTGCTATTCCAGTATTAACTGTTGATGCTAAAGGTCGTTTAACTTCTGCTTCAACTGTTGCAGTTAGTTCTGATATGGCTATTAGTTCTGATAGTGGAACAGGTACAATTACTGTTGGTACAGATACATTTGGTTTAAATGGCGGTACAAACATCAATACTTCTATTAGTGGTGATACACTAACAGTTAATTTAGATGCAAGTCCTGCACTAAGCGGTACACCAACCGCTCCAACAGCGTCAGCAAATACTAACACTACGCAAATTGCAACAACTGCATTTGTTCAAACTGAGATCACTGACTTAATTGGTGGTGCTCCTGGTGCGTTAGATACGTTAAATGAATTAGCGGCGGCAATTAACGACGATAGTTCTTACGCTTCTACAGTAACTACTAGTATTGGTACTAAGGTTTCTAAAGCAGGCGATACAATGACAGGAAGATTAACACTAAGTGCTGATCCTACTAGTTCAATGCATGCGGCTACTAAAGCATATGTTGATACTGCTACATCTGCGGGCAACATTACTTTAGGTACTGATACTTCGGGTAATTATGTTAAGAAAGCATTAACATCTGGAACTGGTATTTCTGGTTCTGTTGATTCAGAAGGTGGTACATTCACAGTAACATCAAATGCTACTAGTGCAAATACCGGTAGTACAATTGTTGCACGTGATGGTTCTGGTAACTTCAGTGCAGGTACTATTACTGCTACATGTACTACAGCAAGATACGCTGACTTGGCGGAGAACTACTCTGCAGATGCTGATTATGCTCCTGGTACAGTACTTTGCTTCGGTGGTGACGCAGAAGTAACTGAGTGTAACACAGATGGTGACCGTAAGATTGCTGGTGTTGTATCAACTAACCCTGCTTACATCATGAATAATGAACTTGAAGGTACTAAAGCAACAATTGCATTACAAGGACGTGTTCCTTGTAAAGTTGTTGGTAACGTACAAAAAGGTGACATGATGGTAAGTGCTGGAAACGGTACTGCACGTGCTGAAGCAGATCCTAAGATGGGTTCTGTTATCGGTAAGGCACTTGAAGACTTTAACGGTGACGAAGGCACTATTGAAGTAGTTATTGGTAGAATGTAATATTTTACTAGTTATAACAAGGGTTTAGGCCCTTGTTATTCAAGTACTTTAAAAGGCTTACTTCGGTAAGCCTTTTTTATTGACTAAAATATATTACCGTTTATTTTATTTTGGTGTGATTTTGTAGGTGTATAAATAAAATTGTGTATATAATTACACACAAGTTACAAGTTAAAACTTCTCTCCTCAAGTTAAGTTTTTGAACTCCTAAGTACTTGTAACTTAATGAAGTTGCCGCTCTCCCCCAAGAATTATTCTCTCCTCAAGAGATAAGGCGGCAACTTCCTTTTATCTATTCATTTTTTCAATAAATACAACAATAACATTTTTATTGGGAAATTATGGGCCTTACTCGACCAAGACTTGGACAGTTTCAAACTACAACTACTACTTTTGACGACGAGATAATTGTTTTAAACAATTCTGCATCTGGTGCTAATACAAAGGATATTGGCATTGTATTTGAACGTGGTGACACCATGAATACGGCGTTAATATGGGATGAAAGTGCAGATACGTTTGCGTTGATTGATACAACTGAACAAGGTAGCACACAAGGAAATGTAACTATCAATTCCTATTCAGCATTACAAGTTGGTAATTTAGTATCAAATGATATTACTTACCCAACAAGTGATGGAAGCAATGGCCAAGTAATTGTTACTGACGGAAGTGGTAATTTAAGTTTTACTACATTATCTGAAGCAAGTAATACAACGTACGACTTATTAATACCAACAGGGACCACTACATTGCGTTTGGACCCATCTACAGGAACAAATGATGATATTGTATTAGTAGCAGGGTCGAATGTTACACTTACGCGCGATAGCGCAACACAGTTAACAATTGCGTCAACGGATACAAACACAACATATAGTGTTGGTGACGGTGGGTTAACTGAAAATAATTTTACAACCGCTTTAAAAAGTAAATTAGATGGCATTGCAACTAGTGCAAATAACTACACCCACCCGACAGGCGCAGGAAACGAACACCTACCGTCTGCTGTTAGTCAAACTGAAGCAGGATATTTAAACGGTGTAACATCTGCAATTCAAACACAAATTGATAGCAAAACAACAGAGGCATATGTAAACACACAAGTAACTAATTTAATTGGTGGTGCTCCTGGTGCTTTAGATACATTAAACGAACTAGCCGCCGCAATTAATGATGATGCTAGTTATGCATCGAGTGTAACAACTTCGTTGGGCGGAAAAGTTGGTACAAGTTCAGCACAGGCGTTAAGTAGTGCAACAAATGCAATGACTATTAGCGGTAGTGTAATTACATTAGCAAGAGCAGATGGCACTACTGATAGTGTAACGTTACCAGCTAGTGGAAACACAATTATAGGAACAGATTCCGACATTAATACTTCGGGTGCTACTATTATTGATAACTTATATATGACTGACGGTGTTATTACATCGCACGGTACTCGAACGTTAACTGCAAGTGATATTAGTGCGGCAAGTAGTAGTCATACACATTCGTACCTTCCATTATCGGGAGGAACATTAACAGGTGGTGAATATCCGTTAACTCTTGTTAAAAGTAGCAACGGAGGAGGTATTGGTATTAAGTTTGATGACCACACTGGTGGAAACCAATACGGGTATTTTAAAGGACATCATGCAGATAGTGAGTCTGGAACACCATCAGCAGGATATTCATTTCATTTTTCGTCAAGTGAAGCAACAACAAATGTAGTATTGGACGGTGGCGGTGCTTTTGTCGGAACAGCAACTTCGGCACGTTATGCTGACTTAGCAGAGAACTATGTTGCTGATACAAATTACGCAGTTGGTACTGTTTTAGTTTTTGGTGGAACACAGGAAGTTACTATTTCAAATACTAAAGAAGATAAACGTATTGCTGGCATTGTATCTAGTAATCCAGCACACTTAATGAATAGCGAATGTAGTGGCAAACATGTAGTTCCTATTGCATTACAAGGACGTGTTCCGTGTAGGGTTATGGGCGTTGTGTCAAAAGGCGACTTAATTGTTTCGAGTGATATTAGTGGTGTAGCAATGGCATGGAATAAAGATAATAATCCACCAACAGGCGCAGTTATTGGAAAGTCGTTGGAAAATAAAAATTCAATTCAAGAAGAAATGATTGAAGTAGTGGTAGGTGTAAGATGATATCAGAACTATACAGAAGCGATTACGATGGTGAATTTGTAATTACTAATACTATTTTTAAAAACGGCAAAAAAGAACAAGAACGTGAGTGGATAGATAATCCAATTACAAATAAACACATTAGTGATAGAGCAACTTGTATTGCTGATGGTATTAGTATAGAAGGGTTTTTATTAAATCGTTTAGAAAAACACAAAGGCGGTTTACTTGGTAGTCTTAGTATGCAAGTATATGGTGTACAGGATGTTTACAAGAAACTCAGATGTGATTTTTTAGTAGCACTAAATCAAGAAACATTAGATGAAATAAAAGAAAGTGGATACGACGAAGAAAACATTGTTTATACATCTACACGTGGTTGTTTAGAAAACCAAGGTTCGTTTTATTTAATTCCACAAAGTACCAGAACAACACCACATGCAACAGCAGTATGGCTTGCTTGTTTTGATGAACATAAAGAAATATTCCTATTTGGATATGACCAATACAACAATGATGCAGTAGAACAAATTAAGATGATTAATTCAGTTCTTGAAGTTATGAAAACTTATCCAACCGTTAAATTCCATCATGTGCGCAAACATGGAGATATGCCGGAAAGTTGGAAGTATTTACCAAATGTTGATTCTATGACAATTGCGGAATATGTTTCGTATGCTGATATTTCTTAAGCGTACAATTCTTCTACGGTTTTAATTCTTTGGTAAATTTCATCGATTTTTAATGTAGCCCATAATCCAGGATGTAATGGTTTTGGAATAATTCCTTTGTTAATCCAAGCATACCCAGTATGCTCGTGATTTAACGTCGGCGTGAATTCATTATTCAAAAGACAAAAAAATGTATGATAGTGAAATGTGTTATTGGGACTTGTAAATTTCTCAATTGGAATTAGTTTAGTGTAAGGAGGCATTACTGACATTTCTTCAGTACATTCTCTTTCTATAGCACTTAGTAAACTCTCTGCGTTTTCAACTTTTCCACCTGGTAGCCCCCAACGTTCTGGGTTTTTTATATCATCACGTAGTAAATATAGATATCGCTGTGTACTTTGTGCAAAAAACCAAACACCTACTGCTTCTTTTATAGAACTAATGACCACTCTCCACCTGGATATACGCCTTCTACAGAACGAATCCATTGTGTTCCATTCCACTTGTATTGTAGCCCTGTTGTTACATTAGTAACATATTTGACATTTGTATCGTTACTAGCATCAAATACTACTTCCCAATTAGAACCATTATATTTAATAATATCACTTGCATTTGCAATTAATTGTTTATTGTTACTACCTTTCCAAGCAGTAGCAACATCGTTTGCTGGATTATTAGTGTCGCCTGTGCTTTCTGTTAAAAGATATCGTTGACCCGTTACTGCACTTGGAAATACCGTAGTTTCGTTTATAACACCTGGACCGCTCTTTAATGGATTTACAACTGCATCGACAGCATCTAATGTGTTTGCAGGCAACGTGTCTATGTCAGCAGTAAATAATAAAATATTATCGTCTGTTGGATGGTAAGCAATTGTGCCTATAATTTCGTTTCCAGTAACATCATTAGTTAAACGCATTTGACTAATGCCACTTTCTAAAACACCGTATTCTTCCACTACCGCTTTCCAACTAACATTACTAACTTGCGTTGTGACTGGATCAAATGATGTATTTTTTACATCTTCTGTGTCATTTGCTTGTAGTAATTGTAATTGGTTTCCTATGTACAATAATTGATAACCATGTGGAGTAATTTTTGCTCTTGTGCCCAATAAAATGTCGTCGCTATTTAACGGATCAAAATTGTCAATATCGTTGTCATCAAACACACTAGATATAATTTTATGTATAACGCCCATTTTGGTAACTCTTGCAGGTAAACTAATCCAAATTGGAATAGTAAATTCCAATGTAGCAACATCAATTGGATCATCTGTGCCTACTGGAACAGTTCTCGAACTCCAGTTTGTACTATTAAGTTCAACTACACTTAAACTAGTCCAATCTAAATAATTATCTGTGCTTTGAATTTCCATACTTGGATTGAATAATGGAAGAATTTGTTCCATTAGTTGTAACTTTTGTTGCGTGTTCGATGTCCAAATATCTAAGGAAATATTTAAATCATATGGAACTGGCATAGCACGTTCTACAGTAAATGCATCTCCTTGTGTTGTTTCATAAGTTTCTGTTGATGTATTGTATTCGCGTTGACGTACTTGCATCTTACCAACAAACTGCGGCTCCTGTACTCTATCTCTAGCATATTCCAACCCACTAATATGAAACGCCATGGAAGGTACATTAAGAATACTACTTTGTGAATTCTGTTGAATGATGTGTTGTGCTTGTCTAGATGCATCTCCGTATCTAACAGGCACAGTTAAGTACGTTGGCAATCCAGTGTCATCACTTTTGCCATACTCCACTTGGTAATGACTAAACATTCTAGTGAATTGTAATAAAAAGCGCCTAATCTGCGCATCATAATGAAATTGTGTTGCCATAATGTCTCTAATTGTCCGCAGAAGGCCTTAATAAATCACTAAGTCCTTGTAATGTTGGAATATCTCCTCTGTCTTT
>Ga0208012_1000205_pt1 | contig 23200 bp, 16 predicted proteins | sample 15BtaG_FD_184090 | JGI IMG/M metagenome (GOLD analysis project Ga0208012, IMG submission 184090) | Marine viral communities from the Subarctic Pacific Ocean - 15B_ETSP_OMZ_AT15312_CsCl metaG (SPAdes) (version 2) | ecosystem: Environmental > Aquatic > Marine > Oceanic | place: Pacific Ocean... | reverse complement strand
TTACTTGAAAGAAGAAAATTTATTATAAATATTAGGAACCGGAGAAACTATGGCTACAATTGCAACAAATAAATTTAGAATACATAATGCAAAATCATTTACTGAAGGGTTTTCGGAGGCAGAAGCTAGCAACCTATACCTATTCATCGGAAAATACAGTCCATGGACTTCTTCCGATACAGTATCCGGTGCTATTGCTGGAACTGATGATACAAGTCCTCCGACTCCACCAGACCATAATCAAAACGTAGAAAATCAGATTTGGCGCACTATGATCGCTGCTAAAAAGATCGGCGCTTCTGATGTCAATCATGTTATACCACGATATAATTGGACAACTGGAACGATTTACACAGCATATACTGATCTTTCAACTACACTACATACTGATGGCGTCAATCCTTTTTATGTAATGACGAACGAATTTAACGTATACAAATGTCTGTTCACGCCATACGACGCAGGTACACAAACGAGCAAAGTATCGACGAGTAAACCGATAGGGTCGAGCACCAGTCCAATTACAACTGGTGATGGCTACGTATGGAAATATATGTTCACCATAAGTGCAGCTGACGCATTAAAATTCGTAACAACTTCATATATTCCAGTACGGACGTTTGCAAGCGATCCTGGTACGGCAACATGTTCACAATCGGATTTGCAGTGGTTGGTGCAAGAAGCGGCAATTGACGGCGCTATTCAAGTTGTCAAAAGGACGGCAAACTCTGATGCCAATTCTGGAAGCGGTTATAGGGAATTAGCGGGAACTCTACCTTCAATTGGATCATCAAGTTCAACTGTAGTAGTATCCGGTGGAGATGCAAACAACGAATATTATAATGGAATGACGTTGTACGTAACTAATTCAAATAAAACATTTTTGGTTACTGATTACGTCGGTTCTACAACCACTTTAACAGTCACACCTAACGTAGATACAGCAGAATCTTTGTCCACGTTTGAAATCGCTCCAACTGTGAATCTAGTTGGTGGTGATGGGACATCATTTAATGCTATTTCAAAAATGTCTTCTGGTACTATTGATTCTGTAAAGGTTTTGACCGCTGGAACATTGTATACTACTGGTTCTATTACATTTACGGATGGAACAGGAAGTCCAGGTGAGGGCGCTTCATACGTTGCTGTAATTCCTCCAAAAGATGGTCATGGTAAAGATCCGGTTGATGAATTAGGTGGATTTTTCGTTTTAATGAACACCAGGCTTGAATATGATGAAGGGGTTGAATACCTTACTGTTGATAATGATTACAGACAAATTGGAGTAATTAAAGATCCATTGAAAGCGGATAGCAGTTTAGCGACAGATGCCTTGTATCTTCAAACTGTAGCACTTCCATTTGATGCTGGATTTGGGACATTTACACAAGATGAAACTGTCACGGGTGGAACTTCTGATGCAACCGGAACTGTTGTCGATCAATTAGATATTGGCGGAACGACTTACTTGAGACTTTCCAATGTCGTCGGAACATTCCAAGCATCTGAAACTGTCACAGGTGGAACTTCTGGATCTACTGGAGATGTTGCTGAAGCGGGACCAATTGGAGCAGAACTCAAAAAATTCTCCGGTGAAGTCGTGTATCTTGAGAATAGAAAACCGATTCCAAGAGACAGTTCACAATTGGAAGACTTAAAAATAATTCTAGAATTTTAATTTTGGGGGTTGACAAATTAATTATTTTCTGTTATTATAAACTTATGTTAAACAATTTACACACAATGATAGAATATCTGAAATCCAAGAAAAAAGATGTCAGTTGGGCTATAATAGATGACGAAACCACTATTGTCACGTTCAGCAACAGTGTTTCTAGACGAGGATTCAGAATTGGCGAAGGTTATATAGAAAACATTGATAAAGCACTTTGAAAGTTGTTATAAATATGATTTATGACACGAAAACTTTCAACTAATTTTAATGTTGCTCCATATTATGACGATTACGACGAACTAAAGAATTTCCTTAGAATAGTCTTTAATCCAGCGAAACCAGTACAATCCAGGGAACTTACCCAACTTCAAACCATCCTAAACAACCAACTCTCAAGAATCGGGAATCATGTATTCCAAGACGGTTCGGTTGTTATTCCAGGAAATTTCAGCGTTGATACAGAATTAGAATATATCAAATTACAAGATGAAACTATAACAATTTCTGAATGGGATGGGGAAACTATAACAAATGCTGGCGGTTCAAAGTTCTATGTTACAAAATCCGCTACAAAAGTTTCAGCATCTGAACCATCGGTTCTCATTGGATACTACATATCTGGTTCAAATGTTTTTGATGGAGATGATGTACTTACAAATACCACAGCGGATACAGTAACTGTCGCTTCGACAAGTTTTTCCGGTTCATCCTCGGTCGCAACTGTCACATCGGGAATATTCTACACATCTGGTTTTTTCGTTAGATGCGATCAACAAACTATAATTCTGGACAAATTTACAAATACTCCATCATATAGGATCGGACTAACGGTTAAGGAAAGTATAGTAAAAAATGGGGATGATTCAACATTATTGGATGTTGCACAAGGATCACCCAACGCTACCGCTCCCGGCGCCGATAGATTCAAAATAGAATTGACTCTAGCAAAAAAGAATATTGACACAGGAAGTACTATAACCAACAATTCATCGGAAGATTTTTACGAATTTGTTAGAATGGTATCCGGTGTAAAGACAGACCAGAAAATTCATCCTCAATATTCATATCTTGGAGAACAATTAGCACGTAGAACATTTGATACAAACGGTAACTTTACTGTACGAAATTTCGCTGTTGATGTTGATACTCACCCAACCGATACTGCAAAATTAAGATTAACTCTAGATCCAGGTAAAGCATACGTACATGGGTACGAGATAGAGACAATATATCCAAAATTTTTAGATGTTGATAGAGCAAGAGATTTTAAAAGTATTTCATCCGAAAATATTTCAACGTACCTGGGAAACTATGTTTATGTCACTTTCCCACCGAGTGCGATCGGTGGAACAACAAACTTAATTCCAAGTTTCACAACGCAATCAAAAGTTACTCTTAGAAGTGACGTTGGTGATATTGGAACTGCACGAATTCGACAACTAAGACAATCTGGTAGCGATTACATTCTAAACCTGTTTGACATAAAATTGACAGGTGATATAAAAGATTTCACAGAAGTAGTTGAATTTGAAACAACAAATGCAAATGTTATCTTCAATGTCGCTGCAAAAAGCAAAGTATCGGGATCAACTTCATTAACAGATACTAATAAGAAGTCTCTTATACTCCCAGTTTCAAAATCATCAATAAAAACCACTCCCTCCACTCCGGAAAGATATACAGAGTTCGTATACTCAAAGTATACCACAGCTGTTGGAAATGCATTAAAAGAAATTACTGTCAGTCTTGAATCTGGAGTTGAAACATTCACCGCTTCTGATGCTACACTAAATCAAACAGAATCTCAAGCAAGATTCATTCTTTTGGATAGGGATACTGGTGTCCAATATACTGTTATGTCTTCTGTTATTTCTGGAGAGTCTACTAACGCCGTTATAACTGTTAACGACGATATAAATGAAAAAAATATCTCGGTATTCAGTATAGTACAACTGAAAAATCCTACAACGAGAACGAAAACAAAAAAAACTGATGGATCTAAAACTATAGATACAGACTTAGCAGATGCGAAAATAACGGGGAAATGGGTTTCACTTACAAGGTCTGACATAATAGCAATCAAATCAATAAAAATGAGCGATACAACAGATGTTACTAGTTCATATGAATTTGATAACGGACAAAGAGATACGCACTACGACCATGGTAGAATACGCTTAAAACCGGGTGCAACCGTCCCAAATGAGGATACAAGTCTAACAGTATTATATGATTATTTTTCACACAGTTCTGCTAATGGCGGATTTTTTGATGTAGATTCTTACGTTTCGATAGATTACGATGATATCCCAGAATATGAGGATTCAGACGGTAAATTGCACAATTTATCAAATGTTATCGACTTCAGACCAGTTATTGATGATTCTGGAAATATCGCAGATAATAGGACTCCGCTGGGAGATGCGGGACAATTTCTAGAAGTAGATTATGATTACTATGTACCACGAATTGATAAGGTAATCTTAACAAAAGAGAAGGAATTCAAGGTAATTAAAGGTATTCCCGCTGAATTCCCGGTAAGTCCACCAGATGATAAAAATGCTATGACTCTGTATGTTTTGACAGTTCCTCCATATACATTTACTCCAAACGAATTGAGTGTAAAACCCGTCAAAAATAAGAGATATACAATGGCGGATATATCGCTATTGGATAGACGACTTCAAGAATTAGAATCGACAAGAGAACAAACACAACTGAAAACAACTGCAAAAAATATTCTAATTAGAAATGACAGCGGTACCGAAGTCCTTAAAAATGGAATTTTAGTCGATGACTTTACAGGACACTCAGTCGGCGATATCAACAATGCTGACTATTCATGTTCAATTGATTTTGAAACAGGAGAACTGCGACCAGCATTCGAAAGCAATAATCATTCTTTTACATTCGATTCTGATACTAGCGTCAATGCAAAGAAAACGGGACCACTATTAACATCCAATTATACATCAAAGTTGTTCCTAGATCAACCCCTAGCAAACAAAACAACAAAAATAAATCCACATAATATGGTTTCGTGGTTTGGAGATCTTACAATATCACCTAATTCCGACACATGGTTTTCTAGAAGCCTTGATCCAAAAGTAACAATAAACAGTCGAGGTGAGAATGATGCCTGGGAATCGACAGCGCTCGCAGCGGTTCAAAATATTGGAAAAGGATTTGGGACTCAGTGGAATGATTGGCAATCGATCTGGAGTGGTGTCGATCTTGATAAATCCGACGACGAAACAAACCCAAATGCTATCCTACTTTCAAAGAGTGAATTGCTTGGACGAAGAGAAACAGAAAACTCTTTAGTCGATTCTTCTTCAAAATTGAACTCAATAACACGTTTTTTGCCCGATAGAATTGATGGTTCTGTAAGAGGCGGGAAACTTGATATCAGTGTCGTTCCATTTATGAGAGCAAATACTGTTCATGTTATAGGGAGAAACTTAAAACCAAATACTCAATTATATGGATTTTTTGATGATGTAGATGTAACAACCAATATAGCATTGTCAACAAAAATAGTATTATCCTCTCCAACGGGAACATTTAACGATAAATTGGATGAATGGGAAACTTTAACTAGTGGCGATACTACAGGAAAATTATTATTAAAATCGGTTGATAGTGCCGGTGATACTGTTTTGTATGTAAGTCCCATATTGAACGAATTCCAAGTAACAAATATTATCGAAGGAGCAAATGGAAGTGGAACTATAGCGACAATAACCACTCCAGCAAATTTAAAAACAGATGAATATGGTCAAGTTACAGGGATTCTCACTATACCGGAAACTTCAGTTTCAAAAATAAGAAGTGGACAAAGATTGTTAAGACTGACTGATAGTCCAACGAATGATCTATCAACCACAAAAACACTTTCCGAAAACCCTTATTTGTCTCAAGGTGTCATATCAGACCCCGAAACATTCATCATAAGCACTCGACTTCCAAAGACAAAAAGAAACAGTATTTCCGATGATTCTTCTATAAATCGTGATATATTCTCAAGAGAGATCAACACACTTTCAAGAGATTTAAAATGGAAAGATCCATTAGCACAATCATTTGTAGTTGATCGTTCAAAATATAGAAACGGTTTAATGTTGGAAAGTCTAGACCTTTATTTCAAGACAAAGGATACTGATCTTCCAGTTGCAATAGAAATTAGACCCAATTTTAACGGGTTTCCATCCACAAGTCTAATAGTTCCATTCTCAGAAGTATCAGTACTTCCATCTGATGTAGTTATTAACGCAGGACCAGACGCAACAAAAACAACAAATTTTGTATTTCAAGCGCCGGTTTACTTGACTCCAGGTGAATATTCTATTATAATCAAAACAAACAGTACAAAATATGAACTATTTTCCGGGGAATTTGGATTTCCCGTATTAGATTCTGATGGAACAGTTGACACGAATAATACTAAGATAACAAAACAACCCAATATTGGAACGCTATTTTTATCACAAAATGCTGGATTATGGGAAGCAAATACTAATGAATCTCTAATGTTCAAGTTGAATTCCTGTAAATTTACAACAGGAGAAACAGACTTATACTTCGATATTGCGGCGCTGTCGTCGGGAACAGAAGAATTTTCAATATTCAAATTGACATCTTCAACCCTTGATAACTTCTTTGATACTACCAATTCAAGTTTCTCATATAGAGCAAAGTTAAAGGGTCCCGATTCAAGTATTGATGTTGGTTGGACTAATGTCATTGAAAACAAGAACATTGAAGAATTGAGAACTCTAGAATTGAGCACTTCAGTTGATTTTAAATTAAAGGTTTCATCTTCTACAAATGACGAAAATATCAGTCCAGTATTTGACATGGAAAGACTGTCAATTATAACGACACGAAATATAGTAAATAATTTGGAATTATCCGACTCTGATATTGTTATCGTTGATGGTGGAACGGGTTATACTGACGGTGTTCACTCAAATATAGGTATCGACAATGGTTCTAATACTTCGGCAGCGAGCGCTTCTGTAACAGTATCATCTAATGCTATAACAGCTATATCAGTTGACTCGAATACGAAAATGAACGAAAATTTATCATTGAATACTTCAACCATACCCCTCCTGGAACAAGGTTCTGATGATGGAGTTGTATCTATAAATCACGAAGAGTTAGCATCCGGTGGGATTGCAACAGCAAAATATATCTCAAGGCGGGTTAAATTAGAATCGAGCAGGTTTTCTACAGATTTAAGAGCATATTTGGATCTATACAAACCAACCGGTACGGACGTTTTCGTATATTACAAGATCCACAACTCATCTAGTGATTTGTCGTTCGATGAGAATCCATGGTCGTTGATGAATCAGATTACAGCGAGTTATACTCTTTCTTCACATAATAACGATTATAAAGAATTTATTTTCGGTACAGACGCTACAGGAGCGAAACCAACAGGATTCGAAAACTTTGATACTTTCTCTATAAAAATCGTGTTCGTAACCGCTAATACTTTTACTGTTCCCAAAGCAAGAAATCTCAAAGTTTTTGCTCTGGATTCAGTTGTTCAAACCTAAATATAGATGAATCAAAGTTAGATGGTGTATTGAGATGGCGTGGTAGTGGTAATAGCACGACAATACCTATCATAACAGCTTTGGATCAAAAAGGTGGACAAAAAGATTTCAGCGGCACCTGGAATTAACAAAGCCACTGTGAGCGTGCCAGCTTAAAGCGGAGATGTCGATAACACATCTAGACTTCGCCAAAATCTTTTTTGTTCCTAAATAACAAAGAACGATTGTCGATAAACCAACGGGAACCATTATGTCAAAAACAATCCAAGAAGCAATAGATTATCTTAGCGGTGTGAGTCGGTTAACAGAATCTTCAAGTGCATTAGACGAACTCCTGCTCCTATCCAAGAAAATTTCCAGTACTGCAGATAAAAGTGAAATCACAAAATTGGTAGGTATATTGGGTAATTTTACTATTGAGGATTCTTCAGTTAAAAACGGATTCATACTTTTAAAGTCGCCCAAATTAAAAAATCACCTGGTGCTAATAACGGGTAGACGATACCAAGGCAAATTTGATGATGATACGAACATAGAAGAGGGAAATAACAAGAAAATACCTATTGGATCATTTATAGCTGCAAAACCTGGTCATGTTTTAGTTAATGTTACTAACGACGACCCAGACAACAAGTCCTATTTATACGATGGTGATGATTCTCTGGATGTACCCATAAAAAACTTAAATGTTGCTACAAAACCGCTAATTCACTCTATCAAAAAGATGATAGACCCAAATTATAAGAAATTAGGATATAATTTGACGGTTACGCACTTTATGTTACACGCTCACGACCAATAAAGAAATAATATCTAAATAACTGCTATGGCGAAACCAACTAGCAGAACAACTCTCAAAGAATATTGTTTAAGAAAACTCGGCGATGGCGCTATCAAAGTGAATGTCACTGATGCCCAGGCTGAGGATCGCATAGACGACGCCTTAGCGATGTATCAAGAGTATCACTATGATGCGGTCGAAAGAACTATACTTGTCCACGAACTCACACAAGACGACTTAGATAATCGATGGATACCATTCAGCGATCTTATCATAGGTGTCGAACGAATATTACCCCTTTCTACTGGCAGTCCGGGCGAAGTCCTATTTGATGCTAGATTTCATTTAGCGTGGGACGCATTGAGATCCGCTGGCGCAACTCCATCACGTATGCAATCTTACTCGGCAACGATGGAAAACCTTCAAATGATTGATAACATGCTTAATGCTTTGCCGATTTTGCGATATAGACGACACACTGACAAAATGTACTTAGATACTAATTGGGCGGAGTTAGCGGTTGGTCATTATCTTGTATTCGAAGTATATCAAATATTAGACCCAGAAGTTTACACCCAAGTTTACTCTGACAGATTTTTAATAGAATATACAACTGAACTTATTCGTGAACAATGGGGAAATAATTTATCAAAATTCGAAGGTATTGTAATGCCGGGCGGTGTTACATTCAATGGTCGTCAAATCTTGGATGATGCAAGAACACGACTTAGAGAACTGGAACAGGAATTAAAGGATACATACGAGGAACCACCTGGTATGTACATTGGATAATGACAACTAATACAAATTTTATAAATTGGAACTGTACAGTAGAGCAAAATCTCTATGATGAGATCTACGAAGAAATGATCCAAATTCATGGTATTGACATAACTTACGTTATACAAAATATTGAGAATGAACATAAAATTTTGGGTGATATTGAATATTCTACCTTTGAAACTACTCATACGATAGAGGGGTTTATAGAAAGCGTTGATGGTTTTGAAGGTGAAGGTGATATGCTACAGAAATTTGGTCTTGAAATACGGGACCAAATGATGTTTACCATACACAAAGGAAGATTTGATAGTCTTGGATTAGGTCGACCAAAAGAGGGAGACCTAATCTATTTCCCACTGAATAAAAAAATATTCGAAATTCGATTTGTTGAACATGAAAAACCATTTTACTCATTTGGGAGGAATTATGTCTATACTTTGACATTAGAATTATTCGAATATTCTAATCAAACATTCAAAACTGGTATAACTGATATTGACAATTTGCAATATGAGAACGCTTACTCTATGAATATGACTCTGGGTGTGGGTTCTGGAACATATACAGTCGGCGAATCTGCATATGCCGGGGTCGATCTAAATTCAGCGACAGCGCAAGGTACTGTGGCATCCTGGGACTCTGGTAATTCAATTTTGGAGTTGGTGGACATCCTCGGAACATTCGCAGACGGTGAAAATATAATAGGCGATTCATCCGGTGCTTCATACGCTCTGAGTGTTGCTACTACATACGAAGATATTGAATTGGAATTTCCAAATGATCCAACGAGCGATAATAAGGATTTTGAATCTGAAGCCGCAAGTATAATAGACTTCTCCGAATCAAACCCATTTAGTGAGAGTGATTTCTAATGTCTATTCATCCAAACTATTTTTATCACGAAACTCTATTAAATTGTACCAAAATATTCGGTACACTGTTCAACGATATAAAAATAAAGAGGAAAAACTCTGCTGGAACCACGAAAAAAGAATTCAAAGTTAAGTTGACATACTCACCAAAAGACAAATTATTGGAAAGATTGCGACAAGATCCAAATTTAGCGAAGAAAAGCGCTATAAATCTTCCCATAATTGGATTCGAATTAACAGGTATGAATCCCGATACTCAGAGAAAAAATAATAGCAAAAACAGACGGTATGCTACTGGATCTGATGGAAACACACAAAAAAGCATGTTCGAACCGGTCCCATGGAATTTAAACTACAGCGTTTATATCATGGTTGACAAAAGAGGTGACGGACTTCAGATAGTAGAACAAATATTACCATTTTTCAATCCAAATATAAACATTCCCACAAAATTAATTTATAATGATATGGGTGAAATTGACGATGTACAAATTATTCTGAATGATGTCACACCAGAAGATACTTACGAGGGAACGATTCAAGACAGGGAAATTATTCAATGGACTCTTGGTTTCACCATGAAAATGAACTTCTTTCACCCCGTAGTCGATCAAACAAGTATAATTAAGAAAATTATAACAAATATTTTTGTGTCTGATGATCCACAGGGGAAAGTTGGTGGTGATAAAATTCAGATAAATACTACACCAGGATTAACATCTGGTGGAGATCCGACAACCGTAGCGGCGGACAGTATTGACGCTGATAATATCCAACCAGACGATGATTATGGGTTTATTGAAGAATTCCTAGATGTGAATGGGAGTTAATTATGTCGGAACTAGATCCAATACTTGAAGAATTTAGACAATTGGAAGAGGATTTTGAATTGGAACCAGCGCCAGAAGAAATTGTGGTTGAGTCAAAAGAAATTATCGAAGCACCCTCTACTGAAATAATTGAAGCTGAAGAATTTGAAGATAAATTGGTTAAAGATAGACGAGAAGATTATGATTATGCTCGCACTAATATCAAATTAGCAATCGAAGCGGGTAACGATGCTCTAGAAGATTTACTATCAATAGCAAAATCGTCTGAGCAACCTAGAGCATTCGAAGTTGTATCCAATCTTGTTAAAACTATCGTAGATTCTAATGAAAAATTGATGGATATGAGCAAGAAAATTGATGAATTAGAGGTTGCTGGTGCACCATTAAAAATAGATGAAAAACCGGTGCAACAACAAAATAATCAAACAAACATTTTTGTTGGTTCGACTGCGGATTTACAAGAGATAATCAAACAAACCTCAAATAAACTAATAGATATCCCGGTTATAAAGGAAGATGAATAATGCCGTTCTATGAGTACGAATGTAAAAATTGCGGGGATAAAACTGAAGTCCAGCAAAAAATAAATGATAATGCTTTAGAGCATTGTGAATCATGCTCCGAGAATGAATTAAGAAGAATAATACATGCAAGTCCGATTCACTTCAAGGGGAAAGGATTTTACGTAACTGATTATAAAATGAAAGGGAACAAAAAAGAGTAAATATTGGACTATACCCCAATTAAACAACCAGAAATCCTGGATGACAATGAACGATTTAGCGGAAACCCCTTCCTCAAAAAGGCGGGGGTTAAAATTGAGTTCACTAAAGAACAAATTGAGGAATACATAAAATGCTCCCAAGATGTTGAGTATTTTATGGAAAACTATTTTAAAATTACTACATTGGACGATGGTATTAAAATTATTTCGATGTATGATTTCCAAAAAGAATTAGTCAGACTCTTCAATGATAATAGATTCGTTATTGCTAGATGCGCTCGACAATCTGGGAAAACTATCGCTGTAGAAGGTTATATTTTACATTCTATACTGTTTAATCCAACATATAGGGTCGGCATTTTTGCGAATAAAGGTGATGTTGCAAAGAAAATCTTGAAAGAAATTAAATTTGCATACGAAAAACTGCCGTTATGGATGCAACAAGGTATAGTTGAATGGAACGTACACTCTATAGAATTGGAAAATGGTTCGTTTATCAAGGCAACCACAACTTCTGAAGCATCTGGACGATCAAATACTTACAATTTAATTTTCATGGATGAATTCGCCTTTGTTCCCGATCATATAGCATCAGACTTTTTCGAAGCGGTATATCCAACCATTTCATCTGGAAAGAGCACAAAAGTATTCATTATTTCCACGCCAAAAGGATTAAATTTCTTCTATAAAATGTGGACGGATGCTGAAGAGGGGCGATCAGATTATGTTACATATCTAGCAACATGGGCGGATGTACCTGGACGAGATGAAGAGTGGCGAAGAATGACAATCGCTAATGTTGGCGAACAGTCATTTGCTCAGGAATATGATGTCGATTTCATTGGATCTTCAAATACTCTAATCAGTGGAACCAAGATAAAATCTTTAGCGTGGATAGAACCGGTGCAAAATAAGGATCATTTTAAGGTATTACATGAACCAAAATCTGGACGAGAATATATAATAACCGTTGATACTGCTAGAGGTGTTGAGAATGACTGTTCGGCATTCGTAGTTTTTGACGTTTCTGAATTTCCCATAAAGGTCGCCGCAAGATATCAGGATAATACTATAAGTTCCCTATTATATCCAAATGCTATATATCACGCTTCAAAATATTACAATGATGCCATGGTACTAATAGAGGTAAATGACCTGGGACAACAGGTCGCTGATATTTTACATGAAGATTTGGAGTTTGAGAATCTTATTATGACAGAATTTAAGGGTCGACACGGACAAAGAGTATCATCCGGTTTCAACGCCAAAGCTATGAAGGGTCTTAATATGTCCAAAACTGTCAAAAGAATTGGATGTGCTAATCTAAAGACGATGATCGAGACAGATAAATTAGTAGTTGAAGATTCAGAAATAATATCAGAGATATCGACTTTTGTAGAAAAGAAACAAAGTTTTGAAGCGGAAGAAGGTTATAATGATGATTTGGTTATGTGTCTTGTTAGTTTTGCGTGGCTTGCACAGCAGGAATACTTCAAAGAATTAACTAATAAAGACGTTAGAAAAGAAGTCAAAGAGGATTCAGAAGAGGATTTATTGGAAACATTATTACCCGCTGGATTTTTTGACGAAGAAGCAGAAAGGGTTACAGTAGATTCCCAAGGAACCCGCTGGTACGATCAATCATATGATTCAGAAAATGATTTCGATGAGTTCTCAAGTTGGAATAAATTTTACTAATTAAAACGGAAACAACACCAATTATAAATATTTCCAAATAAAGGAGAACAATTATGGCATTCCCGCTGAGTCCTGGAATAACAACAACCGAACGAGACCTTACTACAAGTGTTCCAGCTGTGGCTACAACTGAAGCAGGTATCCCAATTATAGGACATTGGGGACCAGTAGACGAAATAACATTAGTAACTACACCAGACGAACTATTAAAGAAATTTGGGAAGCCTACTACTGATACTGCAGCGCGTTGGTTTACAGCAGAAAACTTTCTAGCATATTCACGATCATTGTATGTCGTTAGAAGTGCAACAACAATCGCAAAAAATGCGGTTTCTTCTGGAACTGCGATATTGATTAAAAACGACGACGACTACGACAGCAATTACTCTGATGGAGAAGGTTCTGTAGGTCCCTGGGCTGGTAAATTTGCCGGGGAAATGGGAAATTCATTATTCGTTGGTATCTGTGGATCTGCCGCAAAATTCAACAATGATAGTGGTGATGAATGGACATACACAAAACCCGACGGCACTGTAGTCGCTCTATCAGATTTATTTGATGGTGCTCCAGGAACTTCGGTATCCGCCGCAGCTGCTGGTGCTGTTGGAGATGAAATACATGTTGTCGTTATAGACCACTTGGGAGAATTCACAGGAACACCCGGACAGGTACTAGAAAAGCATCAATTCTTATCAGTTGCTTCTGACGCAAAAAAAGAAGACGGTTCGTCAAATTTTTACAAAACAGTTATAAACAGACGATCACCTTATATTAGAGTTATGGACAAACCCACAAATGGTACAAACTGGGATACTGTTCTCGCTGATGGAACTACATATACTGATCTTGCAATTGATGACGCCGAACACGCTATCCAACTTGAAAGCGGGGCAAATGATTCTGGAAGTTTTACAACTGCATTATCATCGGGATACGATCTATTGAATGATCCAGACAAGGTTGATATTTCATTCTTATTGGGTGCAGATGCTGACGCAACAATCGCCGCTAAGGTATATGATTCCGTTGTAAAAAGAAAAGATACTGTTGGTGTTATCTCACCAGAAAAGAGCGATGTCGTTAATAACTCGGGTTCTGAAAAAACTGATGTGTTAGCATATAGAGACACTCTATCATTCGGTGGTGTTAACGATCTTAAACCATCATATATGGAAATGACTGACAACTGGAAATACCAATACAATCGTTTTGATGATACTTATATCTGGGTTCCTGATAATGGGGACATCGCCGGACTTATGGCAGAAACAGACAAAGAAGAAGGCGCTGGTTTTTCACCGGGTGGAAAAGGTATCAGAAATGTTATAAAATTGGCGTGGAGCGCAAAGAAAGAAGAGAGGGACGAATTGTATAAAAAGGGTATAAACTCCGTTGTTTCTTTCCCAGGCGAAGGCGCAGTCCTTTATGGGGACAAGACAATGATGGTTAGACCTAGTGCTTTTGATAGGATTAATGTTCGTAGAATCTTTATTGAGATGAAAAAATCCATCTCAAGAAGCGCTAGATCGTTCCTATTCAAGAATAACAATACTTTCACTAGAAATCGTTTTCTTGCAACCGTTCGACCTTACCTTGAGGGGAAAAAGGGACGAGGGGAAATAACAGACTTCAGAATTGTTTGTGATGGAACAAACAATACTTCAGACGTATTACAAAGAAATGAATTCGTTGGGGATATTTACGTAAAACCAGCATATTCGATCAACTTCATTCAACTTAACTTCGTCGCCGTAAATACTGATGTTGAATTTGAAGAAATAATTAAGGGACTATAAGGAGTAACTAATGGCGTTGAGCGTAACAAATATGAAATCAAAACTGACAGGCGGTGGAGCTCGACCATCCAAGTTTAGAGCATCGTTTACAAACCCAATAAGTTCTAATGGTGATGAGAAGATAGAATTCCTTTTGAAAGCAACTGGAACTCCACCATCAAACATTGGAATAATCGAAGTTCCTTATATGGGACGAAAAATTAAACTGCCTGGTGATAGAACATTTGATGAATGGGAAGTAACCATTCTCAATGACGAGGATCATGTTATAAGGAACGATCTAGAAGCTTGGTCTAATGCTATGAACGGTCATGTTTCAAATCAGACCGATCTAAGTCCGGAACTTTTAAAATCAGAGGGATTTGTCGAACAACTTGGTCAGGATGGCAGAGTTTTAAGACGATACTTATTTAAAGGTGTCTGGCCTTCAGTTATAGCAAGTATTCCTTTGGACTGGGAAACAGTGGACACAATTGAAGAATTCACCGCTACACTGCAGTATGACTTCTGGGTCGTTGACCCATCTGTAGGTGATACAGGAGATGCTGGTGGGTTCCCAGACGGCGAATAATAACAATAATATATTTCATTAGTATCGATGTCCCATAAATACTATGGGACATTTTTATTATAGGAGCAATTTATGCCCGAAATATTTGGTTTTGATCTTTTCAGTTTCCTAAGCAAGAAGCAAGAAAAAAAGAAAGATAATATAGAAAAACAATTACTGGATGAACCCAGTGACGGTGCGATAGTAGTTGAAACCGAGCAAAACGACATTTACGGCGGACGAACTGTTGGTTCTATAAATTATGAACAAATATACAAAACCGAGAATGATCTTATAAAACGATACAGAAATATGGCGTTACAACCTGAATGTGAGGATGCCATAGATGAGATTTTAACTGATGCTATGGTTTGTGATGAAGGTGAACCACCCGTAAAAATAAATCTTGATGGCACTTCATGGAAAGATGGTGCGAAAGCTAAGATAACAGAAGAATTTGATAAAACTTTAAAACTCCTTGAGTTCAACAAAAACGGATATGAGATATTCAAAAGATGGTATATAGACGGCCGTATAAGTTATCAAAAAATACCCTTCAAAAATAAAAAGAAAGGATTAGCAAAACTCCAGTACATCGACGCATTGAGTATCAGAAAAGTAAAAGAGGTCGTTTTCAATAGAGACCAACACGGTGGAGCACGTACAATTCAAGAAACAAGAGAGTTTTTTATATTCACTCCACACGAAGCGCCGAAACAAAGAACTTCAGTTTCGATGTCCCATTCCTCAGTTTCCATCAAAGTAGCAGCAGAAAATATTGCTCATGTTACATCGGGTATATTCGACCCCCAAAAGCAACTTGTTCTAAGTCATTTACACAAGGCTATAAAGCCTTTAAATCAACTTATCATGTTAGAGGACAGCGTAGTTATATATCGGATTTCTAGAGCACCCGAAAGAAGGGTTTTCTATATTGATGTGGGAAATCTACCAAGAACTAGAGCAGAATCTTATTTGCAAGGAATCATGAATAAATTCAGAAATAAGATAATTTATGATGCTGGAACAGGAGAGGTTAAAAACAATAAAAAACATCAAGCTATGACCGAGGATTATTGGTTGCCGAGAAGAGAAGGAAAAAGTGGTACAGAAATCACTACCTTAAATGGGGCACAAAATCTCGGTGAAATTGAGGACATCCAATATTTCAGGAAGAAACTTTTCAAGTCCTTAAATATCCCTCTTTCAAGATTAGAGCAGGATCGAATGTTCGCAATTGGACGATCAAATGAAATTGCTCGGGATGAAGTTAGATTTGGAAAATATGTTTCAAGACTAAGAAGACGATTTTCAGAACTTTTTAACGATGTTCTAAAAACACAATTACTTTTAAAGGGTTTAGTTTCAGTAGAAGAGTGGGAAGATAACAGAGATTCCATCGAATTCGAATACCAAAATAACTCCTATTTAGCAGAAATGAAGAGTATTGAAATTATGCGAGAGCGATTTCAATTGGCACAAGACGCTGAAAGTTTCGTTGGAGAATACTTGTCTAGAGAATGGATTAAAAAGAAAATCTTTAAATTGGATGACGGCGAAATCAAAGATTTAATGAAGCAGATTGAGAAAGAAAAATCATCTGGTGAAATCTCGGATGAGGAAATGGACGACGCTGGTGAATTCGCAGGAACTAATGCTCCAAAAGAAGACACTTTTACAAATGACGATCCAGCTGGAGAAGTACCAGCAACTCCAAAGGAACCCAAAGAAAAACCAGAAGACGAAGAGAAGGACAAGAAAAAGGAAGAATCAAAAGAAAATAGCGGTCTTCTAATATCCGAACTAAGGAAAAAATTAAATATAATCAGGGAGGAATCGAACGAGTGAATTTAATTTTTCCAAATATAGAAAATTTGTCAGCCTCCAAATCAATAGATGAATCTTTTGAGTTTGAAATCCTCGGCAAATGTAATCTGTTTGAATTTGATATTGTGTCAAACACGGCAATCAATTTTTCGTTTCTGAAAGAATTTGGTTTCGGTTTGAATGATCATGTGGAACCCAAAGAACCAAGTTTATTTGAATTTGGAATATCGTCTAGCGATGATTATAACTTTGACTTTTCTAAAGAATTTCCAGTAAAACCACAATTATCCGAGGAAATATTAGAACGATTGAAACCCAAAGAACCAAGTTTATTTGAATTTGGAATATCGTCTAGCGATGATTATAACTTTGACTTTTCTAAAGAATTTCCAGTAAAACCACAATTATCCGAGGAAATATTATCCAAAGAACCAAGTTTATTTGAATTTGGAATATCGTCTAGCGATGATTATAACTTTGACTTTTCTAAAGAATTTCCAGTAAAACCACAATTATCCGAGGAAATATTAGAACGATTGAAACCCAAACCAATTACACACGAAGATGATGTTATAGCAAAAGACGTTTTCCGAGAAGAAATATACAAACCCACGAAAGAAGGATTTGACAGAACGAGACAAATTATAAAAGAAGTTACTATTCCCGGCGAACATGTAGTAACTAAACCACCACAACAAAAAATGGAAATTCTGAAAAAATCAGAGTTATTGAAACTGTTTGAATCAAAAACAGAAGATATCGACAATTTGAAAGAAGAAGTTGGTGGATTTATAGAGAAACAAGAATCCAGGTTTCAAGATCAAATGACTAAAATCCGTGGTGACTTTATTTCCCTTCAAAATCAATTGAATCAGAAAATCAACAATATGAGTCTATTCGCTAGTTCCAGTGGGGGTGGTGGAGAAGTCAACATGCTTCGATTGGATGACGTTGACACTACAAACTTATCTGTAAACAAATCATATCCAAAATACAACACAACAACAAAGAAAATCGAATTTGTCTCCGCCGCTGAAATTGGACAGGCAATATCGGTTACTGACGAAGATGTGCAAGTTTTTACAGTTGATGCAACAATGGTTACAAATCAGTATATAACACTGCAAAGTGAGATTGCAACCGGGACAGAATTGTATACCGAAGTTGATTTTAACGGACTTTCACAATCTTATACCGACACATTTTCATTAGTTAATGGATATAGAGACAGGCTTGATATATCAGAATTTGGTATCGCTGAAGGTGATTTTATAAGGGTTCGTTGGAAAAAGGCATAATTCTAAATATCCACGACTGAAAATAACACTTAAACACAGTCAAGGAGAAAGGAAAAATGGCTATCAATTTAAGAGGAACATCGCAAATCTTGACGGGTTCTGTTTCTTTAGCTAAATTAGCAGATACAGCGGGCGCTGTAATCTTAGGAACAACCGGTGCAGGAACTCCCGCTGAATTAGCAGCAGGAACAGCAAGAACAGTTATGGGTATCGATTCGAATGACTCGGTATCATTCGGGGGTATCTCTACTACTGGTGGAGGAACCGAACTTAGCGTCACTACAAACGCTTTAATCGGTGGGACACTCGGTATCACAGGAACTACAACCACAGCTGCAATAAATGCTTCGGGAACAATCGCATCATCGGTTGCTGGAACTGGATTAAACATCACAAATAACGGTTTGATCGGTGGGACACTCGGTGTCACTGGAACTTCGACATTAGGAACAGTAACGACTGGGGGATTAACCGCATCTGGACAAATCGCTATTACTGTTGCCGGTACTGGATTGGATGTAACTAATGATGCTACTATCGGTGGAGATCTTACAGTTACTGGAGATTTAACTGTTAATGGTGATACTGTTACAGTAAGTACTAGTCAAATCCAGGTTGAGGACTCTATTCTTCAAATGGCGAAAGCAAACAACAGTACTGATACTCTTGACATTGGATTTGTTGGACTTTATGATTCTACTGGATCATTAGACCTCTATTGTGGTCTTTTCAGAGATGAGACAGATAATAAATTCAAATTGTTCGTAGATTCTCAAGAAGATCTATCAACAGCATCGACTGTTAATACTGGCGCTACTGGATATGCTACTGCTACTCTTGTTGCCAATCTTGAAGGATCTGTTACTGGAACTTGTTCAGATATTTCTAATCACGCTATTTCTGGTCTTTCTGATGTATCAACTTCTTCTCCCACTGTTGGACAATTGTTATTGTGGGATAATACTAACAGCGTTTGGGAAAATGCAAGTTTTGCTTCGAATGATATCAGTTTCGCCGCTTATGGGGAAGCAGGAACATTGAACCTAGACTTGAATCCTGGATCTACTGCAGGACTTCAGTATATCTCTAATGGATCGGACATGGTTAAGGCGAGAAAACACAGCGAATTCTTCACTGTAACTTCCGGTCAAGAAACTTCTGATACCATTACATTAGCATCTGATGTTATTACTCTCTTAGAGGATCAAACAGAAGCATATATAAACGGATTGAGATACCGACACGGCGCTTCTCAGGAATTCGTTATTGATGGAACCAACAAGGATGAGGTTGATTTCGATGATGGAATTTTGGTAGAAAACGATACTGTAGAAATCGTATATTGGAAAGTTGTAACATAAACCAACTGATATAAACTAATAAACAAATCTGGCGGGTTTATCCCGCCTTTTTTGTTATAAATACGTTTGGAGAAATTAATTATGGAAGAAACAGACGCAAAACAAATGTATGTATTGGAATTATCCGGCATGGATATTGGTGTTATTCGTGATGCTCTTGATATCGCTGTTAAACAACACGGTTTGAAGGTGGCAAATGTTTGTCTACAAGCATATGTCGCATTGAATGGCGCTAAAAAATTGGTAACTCCTGAATCAAAAGAACCACAAAATGATACCGAACCGGAATTATTAGAGGAAACCCCGCAAGAATAATGGATTCCTTTCTAAATAAATAGAAGAGGAACCATGGCAATACCAGAACCAATCAATAATCATCCCAGTTTAGTATTAAAGACTACCACTCATGAGCAGTGGAGACAAAAAGTCAATGTAATAATTGATCGATTAAATGGTCTATACACACCCGAAAATGTACTTAGAGTTGACGGAAATATATTAACATCTCAGAATATTGGTGTAAATCAATTATTTCCCGGATACGATGTCGATGTAACTGGTGATATTAATTTCACAGGAACATTATATGATTCTGGGGTTCCCGTTGTATTTGGACACTGGACACAAAGTGGTTCAGATATTTATTATGATTCTGGAAATGTTGGTATTGGTACTGATGACCCCCAAGAAAATCTTCATATTTCTGGTTCTGGTGATACTCGACTATCAATTGATGAGACATCTGGATCAGCTGACGCAGTTTTAGAAATTGGTCATAATATAGGAAGCGGACCAACTTGGGGTATCGGTATAGATGCCAGCAATTCTGATGCGTTTGGGTTAGCATACAAAGTTACAGGAAGTCCCTCGTTAACTGTTAATAATTTATTGACTGTTGATACAGATGGAAACGTAGGTATTGGTACTTCGAGTCCCAGAAATGACGTAAGCACCACAAACTTCCATGTAAGTGATGCCACAGTTGCGAGGGTTTTAGTAGAAGCAACGGGGGGATCGGGCCGAGAATATGGGGTATATTCCAGTTCTGGGGGTTTGTTTTCTATTTATGATTATACGGCTTCCGCAGACAGATTATCAATTGACTCTTCCGGCAACGTAGGTATAGGTACTACGAGTCCTGAAAACCTTCTTCATGTAGAAGATGGGACGGCGGGCAGTCAGGTTATCGGGTCAATTAGGCATACAGATAACACAAACACAGGTTCCCATGCGGAGCTATTTTTGAGAACGGGTGGCTCAAGTGGGGGAGACCCCCAGGTTCACTATCAAATAGCGGGGATTGTAGGTTGGTCTACGGGTTTAGACAACTCAGATAGTGATAAGTTCAAGGTTTCAAAAAGCGGAGACCTTGGAACAAACGATTACCTAACCATTGACTCTTCCGGTAACGTAGGTATAGGTACTACGAGTCCTGGCGTTAGGCTACAAGTGGACGGTGGAGCAGATGGAGTTATAACAAAGTTTTTTGGGGCGAGCAACTCCGGGACAAGGGCATCTATTGCGGTATACGACACAGACCATGGCGCGTTTTATACGTACGATGAAGATGCCGCCGCATACCAAAAGACGTACATCGGGCACGCTTCAGCAGCACACAACTCTTTAGTGGTGGACGGGGTAACTGGTAGAGTTGGCATAGGTGTTGAACCGTTAACACACGCACTGGAGGTTGATGGTGACGATACGATCTTTTTTCCAAGTGCAAAGGGGACGCTGAAGAGTGTAGCGGGGCTAACCTTTATTACGGATTCCAATAACAGTGACACAACTAGTGACTTCATCTTTTTAACGGACGGATCGACTGAGTTAATGAGGATAACGGATGAAGGCAACGTAGGTATAGGTACTACGAGTCCAAATGCAAAATTAGAGATTCAGAAAGCTAACTCAGATACTGAGTATTTCAGGGTCTCAGACGACCAAGGGAATAATCTCTTAAGAGTTTTGACGAGTTCGTCTTACAGTGACGGAACCCAACTAGCCATTTATGACTCAGGGGGAGCAACTAAAGTATTCTTAGCTAGTAACCGTGATGGGTATTATAATGGTGGAGATTTCATCATAGGACATAATGCACAACTAGCATCAGGTAAATTAGAAGTAACTCAAGGTAAAATATCAATATTAGATTTCACTGCAGATAGTGGTTCTAACGGATTATTGATGGTTAAAAGCCGTAATGCTAGTATTGGTAGTAAGACTATAATTCAAGATGATGATGATGTTGGTTATATTGATTTTAGGGTTGATGATGGTACAGATTATTTAAGCCGAACTGCATTAATTAAATCACAAGTTGATGGTACACCAGCTGCTAATGATACACCAGGTAGGTTAACATTTTTAACTACACCTAGTGGAACGAATGCAGTTGTTGAACGTATGAGAATTACTGAATCTGGCAACGTAGGTATAGGTACTACGAGTCCAGCTTCAACTCTTCATGTAGATGGTAGTGGTGCACAAACATTTCTAACTATTGATAATCAAGCTGTTAATGGAGACCCTCAATTATCTTTCGCTTTAGCAGGGAGTAATATCTTTTCAATAGGTGTCGATGACGATGATAATGACAAACTTAAAATTGGAACGACATCCATAGGGACTAGCACGTTTTTAACAATGGATACCTCTGGCAACGTAGGTATAGGTACGACGAGTCCAGCTTATAAGCTCGATGTTGTTGACTCCATAACTTCCGCTTACAGTCCTACCGCAGCCCCAAGTGGTGTAACCAGGGTTTACAATGCTGGAAATCTTTCGGCAACAGATACATCAGCAACTTTCAAGCTAGATGTTCGGTCAGCAGGGGGAGTATTTCAACCAATTTTTTTGTCAGCGATCCAAAATGATGGTACGTATACCCCAGATTTTGCGATTAGTACTCGGACTGGCAATACAACATATGCTGAAAGATTACGGATAAATAAAGCTGGTCAAGTAGGAATAGGTACCTCAACTCCTTCATATAAATTTGAAGTTAATAATGGACAATTTGCATTATCTGATACGGATGTTGCACATGGTAGAACAGATTTTGCTCAAACTGATACATTTTTTTTAGCTGAAGTATTATCAGGGACTGGTGGTGGTACAAGAATGTATTCCATTAGTGATGGTGATACACAACCATTTGAATTAAGAGGTTTGTTTGGAACTACAAATCCAACTGATGCTACACCTGCTATCGTATTAGATGGTAGAAAAGCTGACGGTTTAACTGGTTCTGCCGTATTAGCTGCTGCAGAAACTGTTATGCAAGTTAGAACAAATGGAACTAATTTAGTAACTGTTTTGGGTGATGGCAACGTAGGTATAGGTACTTCGAGTCCTGGGTGCAAGTTTACTGCCAAGGGAGAAGGTGGGGGGACCTATACTCTTGCTGCAGAGAAAAGTGGGAGCGAAAATTATAGTGGG
>Ga0208012_1000202_pt1 | contig 23267 bp, 18 predicted proteins | sample 15BtaG_FD_184090 | JGI IMG/M metagenome (GOLD analysis project Ga0208012, IMG submission 184090) | Marine viral communities from the Subarctic Pacific Ocean - 15B_ETSP_OMZ_AT15312_CsCl metaG (SPAdes) (version 2) | ecosystem: Environmental > Aquatic > Marine > Oceanic | place: Pacific Ocean... | reverse complement strand
AGACAGAGAGAGAGAGCAGAGCTAAAAGGCGTATTTTGGCGCGTCTCTCTCGTGTGCGCGTGTGTCTCTGTCCATCTGTGAAATTCTTCACAATGCCATATATGGGGATATATCCAACATTTTTTCAGTTTTGTGAATCGGTAATATCCACCTCGTGAAATGTTTCACAAGCGCGAAGCTTGTACTGTGTGATTTCTTTCACAATGTTTCATTTACCAGTGTGTGAATTGTTTCACAATGTCCAACTTTCAACTATGTGATTCTTTTCACAAAGTCGGGTTTTTGCGGGCGGTGTGTGGGGAGTGCGGCGGTGTGTGGGGCAGGGTGGTGAGGGGGGTGTGCTGTTGGGGTGTGGAGTGTGATGGAGGTAGGTACTCTCTTGACGGTTTGAGATCCAAAAAGTGCCTACCCCTGTTGTGGTGATATCGCCATGTGGAGTCCCGTACTGGTATTTTTTTTGTTGTTACGCTGCTGTTACACCTTGAAGTGGTCAAGTTGAACTAGGATTTGTGTACCTGTAACGGCTGTAACGGCTATGTAACGGTATATGTAACGCTACTGCCGTTACACCTACCCCCCTAAAGGGGGGGGATAGGCTGTAACGTCTAGGTGTTGTTGTTGTTTATATAAAAGAAAACCAAGCAAAGAAAAGTGATGTTGTTTATACTTTGTTTTGTTGATGGTGCTGACGTATCCGGGGTGTTCTCCACTCAGACTTCCTCGTCAGGGTAAAGTAGTTGTTTTAGGTGGTACGGCTAACAATGTTTTAGTGTTCTTGCGCTAAGATTCATCGGCTCGCATTCTTCCTATGTGCTGGACCCTCTTCGCATGGGAAGTTTGTGTTTTAGGGGGTAAGAATGTTACTGGCAGAAGATAGAAAAGCTTTGTTGACTACGGTCGGCTATGAGACTTGGGAAGAGCAGGACGATATCCTGAATCACAAGGCTCGTATCAAGTTGGTAGCTGGTGGTGAGCGTGCTGGTAAGAGTTTCTTGGGAGCATTGTCGATCATCAACAGGTTGGATGAGTTTGAGAGTGGTGATGTATGTTGGTTGGTAGCTAGGGATTACGAGCGAACTCGTGCTGAGTGGAATTATTTGTCTGAGATCCTGACTAAGTTGGGTTTTTTGATAAAGCAGACCAAGCGCATTGACCCCGGTGAGATGACTGTGGCGTGTGGTACGAGTGATAAGCCGGGTGTTTTTACCATCAAGACTAAATCTGCCCAAGATCATCGTAGTTTGGCTATGGAAGCCCCCAGAATGGTGGTAGCTTGCGAGTCTTCGCAGATTGATTACGAAAGTTTTCTTAGGTTGCGTGGTCGTGTTGCGGAAAAGCGTGGGTATTTGTTCCTAGAGGGTACGTTTGAGATGTCGCTAGGTTGGTATCCGTCGCAATGGGAGGCTTGGCAGTTCTATAACCCGGACGATGACGCTATTTCTTTTTCATTGCCCTCTTGGACTAACAAAGTTGTCTATCCGAACGGAAGAGATGACGAAGAAATCCTGTCACTGGAGCGATTACACTCCGAAGACTGGTTCAATGAACGTGTTGCAGGCAAACCAGCCCCACCAAAAGGGCTTGTACACAACATATTCGATGTTTCTACTCATATATCCGACAAAGCTGAGTACATCGAAGAAGAACCTGTGCATCTTTGGGTTGACCCCGGCTATTCTCAGGTCACTAAGTCCGCATATGCAGTGGTAGCAGTGCAGATTATTGGAGATCAAGTACGAGTTATTGACGAAATCTACGAAAGAGAAAAGATTACAGAGGAAATAATCGAGATCTGCCAGATGCGACCGTGGTGGAAGGACGTACAGCATGGTGTTATCGACATTGCCGCACACAACATTGGGGAATCAAGACCTGTTGATACTTGGTTGGAGAAGGCAAAGCTGTACATGCAGTCAGAGCGGGTCGGAATCATGGACGGAATCGAAAGGTTCAACACGTTCCTGAAAGAAAACCCCTCAACAAAGCAGCCAAGCTTTATAATCAACCACAAAGCTAGGGGGCTAATCTCTGAATTGGGTGGTTGTGCTAACCCATTTGACGATCAAATCCATGTGTATACGTGGCGCACAGACAGAGATAACAACGTGATCGGAAGACAACCCAGAGATGCTTTCAATCACAGCATAAAAGCAGTAACCTACGGATTAGTTGTAAACTTCGGGTATGCTAGAGCGGCAGGCGCAACAAAGATAATTACTGTAAACAGGTGGTAATGTGGCTAAAATTGATGACCTAATTTCCCAGATTGAAGAAGTTTGGGAGTCGCCGGGTTTCCGCACCAGACGTACCCGCATGGAAAGCGATTACGGTCTGTACCGTATGAATCCATACGAAGCTGGCAATGGCTACCAAAGCTACACATCAAACGCTCCGAAGATCCTCGCAGATAAGATCATGTCTTACCTGTCGAACGCCCAGATGTCGGTACGAGTACCCCTCAGTTCTGAGGTTGATGACCGTACTCCCGGCACACTGAAGGAAAAGTTCGTTATCGGCGCACTCAACCTTGCCGATGAACGAATGCAAAGATACGGTCAACCATCTGTCAGAGAGCAACTAGCCTTTTATGTGACGCTCCGTGGGTGGTATGCAGGGCGAGCCATGCTAAACAAGCACGAAGATGGCTCTACATATGTTGACATAACACCACTTGACCCTCTTCACATTTGTTATGAGATGGATGACCAAGGGATTGTTTGGCTTGCACACAAAACAAAACGCTCGCCTGCTGCGGTAAAGCGATCTTACAACGTAGATGTTGAGCCTTTGATTGAGGGAGAAACTTCTTCAGGTGTAACTGTTTGGGACTATTACTCAAGAACAGAAAACGCAGTCATTGTTCGTGGTGATGAAGATACGGTCAAGTACGGCAAACGCCTTACGAAACACAATGTCACTGACGTAAACGGCAACCCATGCGCTCCAGTATTCCTTGGCGCAGTTGGTCCAGCCCCTTGGGTACAGGACGATCTATCGGGTGATGACACCGCAAGAGATTACGGTGAGTCGATATTCTCTGCCAACCGGATTCTTTACGAAGATTACAACTTCGCTATGAGTGCATATAAGACACTTGTACGGCGCGCTGTAAGGCGACCATACAAGATTGTTTCCCCGGATGGAACTACAACTCTTGACACTGATCCGTGGCAGGATGGGTCAGAGGTTCCATTGCCAGCAGGAACAGATATTCGTTTGATGGAAGAAGTCACAATGCCTCTTGATACGGGAGCATTTGTTGGCTTGGTATCAGGTGAGTTGCAGCGTGGTGGTTTATCGAACGTAAGCTACGGTGAACTTCCCTTTGCTATCTCAGGCTTTGCAGCCAAGATATTGCAGGAAGGCTCTGCCCACCAGATCGAACCCAGAGTAAAAGGCATGACTGCCTGCTATAAACAGATCTCTGAAATCATTTCAATGCAGTACGAAGCTGGTGGCTATAACCCGCTTGAGGTAAGAGGTCGCCATAACGATATTGCCAGCTACTTCAACGAAGAAATAAAGCCTGCTGATCTTGAAGGTTCAGGTGCGATTGATATCAAGTTCGGTGTGCGTATGCCACAAGACGAACCGCAGCTAATCACAATGGCACAGATGATGCGTGAAGGTCAGAAGCCTCTTGCACCGGACGAGTGGATTTGGGAGAATGTCTTACAGATCAATGATGTAGACCAGTTCCGTAATTCAATTTCGGCACAGCAAGCACAAGTAACAGAGCCAAAGGCATTGTTGCTTACGTTGATCGAAGGTCTAATGCAAACGGGCGAGCAAGAAAAAGCCCTGATTTATGTAGATCTTCTACGAAAGACATTGAAACAAGACCAACAAGAAGAGACTGCCCAAGACTTACAGTTCCAGCAGTTACTAAGTTCTATTGGTATGACTCCTCCGCAGGCTGGTCAGGGTGCTACCCCACAGCCTCAAGCCCCAAATCCTAATCCGAGTGGTACGGGAAGAAGCCCCATGGACGTATCAGGTGGCATAATATCTTCTCAGATGCAAGGCTTTCAACGGACTGGCGATCCACAGCAGGCTCCACCGGGTACACCGGGAGGAGCGGGACCAAGAGTTAATCCTCTAGGGAATATGTAATGGCAAAGTATGTAGTAGATTCTAGTGTTCCTTCGTATTCTAGGGCGTGGGGTCTTGATTTAGGCAATAAATATGTTGAAGCCAATAGTGAATCAGAAGCAAAAAGACTTGCTGCTATAACGGCTGGTATTCCTGCTGCTGCAATATCTGTTCAATTTATTGCTCCGGGGTTAGAAAGTGTTTTATCAGGCGGTTTACAACCACTTAGTGCTAATCAAAATCTGACTCCCAAAATGACACCAGCCCAAGAAGACCGCACTTCTGCCAGAGAAGTATCTTCAGGTGCTTCTTCTGCATTTGGAACAGACCCCTCCAATATAGAAGGCTATTACAGTTCTGCTCCTCGCCCAGATGATAAATCGTTTACGTCGATGGTGGCTTCTATTGATCCTAATTACGATCCGACTGGTGGTGCATATAGTACATTCAAGCCCGGCTCTAACTTTTCGGTTGGGAATTTAGGGGGGATTGACCCAGCAGCATACGCCCCGCTTGGAGGGGCTGGCTTTGATAGCAATAGGCTAAATGGCGGCGCAAGCCCAGTAGGTTACGACGCAGCCCCCGGAGTTTATTCAGGAATGTACGGAGAAACATTCGATCCTGATTTACCAGTAATTCCAAATCCTGTTAGTGCCGACCTGCGTAACCAACTTGATTTCGCAAACAGTCAAGCATTCACTAACGCAACAATAGATCAAGACGAGCTGGACAGGCTAGATGCGGAAAGAGCAGCGCGTGAATCACAAGAAAAATTCGATGAAGAGCAAGAAAGAAAAAAGCAAGCTTCGCTTCTTAATGATCCAGTACGCTCGTGGGATGCCAAGCTTGGAGACATAACCGTAAACGCTGACGGTACTGTAAACCTGCCTGTTGATATGTGGCGAAATGCTTCCAGAAAAGTAGGTACAGTAGATCAAAAAATAGGCAGAGAAGAAATAGAAGATGCAATACGAAAAATTGCAGAACTAGGTGGCAGAGATAATCTAGATCGCTCTGTCAGTAATATGTTGCAACAGGCACGTAACTATTACTCCAGCACTCCAAGAGGAGGAAATGCTTGGAATAGAAGTATTGATGGTGGTTTGATTGATGGAAAACTGCTAGCCGATGACGCTTTCAAAGCTACATGGGGTAGCCTTGCAGATGAAGTTCTAGGTGCTAGAGAAGCAGACGTAACGGGACAGATACCGGACGCATGGGCAAGCAACCCTGATGGCTTCAACTCTTACAGTGAAAAACAAAAAGATGATATTAGAAACAATAATTTAGGTAGCCACCAAGAGGTTCAGAATTTTTATTCTGCGGAACAGGCTAAACAATTTGATGCTGGTGCTGATGCGGAAGCCCTTTACGATGTTGGCAAAGATGTCGGGATAGATCCTTTCTATGGAGAAACCGTTGATCCTAATGCACTAGGAACAGGTCAGCTAGGTCCAGATCAAGCAGGACCTTACGATCAGACGCTTCCTGTTGTGCCTCCCCCTCCTGTGTTTGGACCCGAACCTCCACCAGCAGCAGCAGGGTCGTTCCCTGTGTTGTCTAGCCAAGAATTGATAAACGACCCGCAAGGATATCTAACAGCAGCAGGTCAAAGGCTAGCTTTTAGAAATGTGTATGGTGATGCAGCAACGGGTGTCGGTCCTTTAGCCAGTTATTTACAACGCCAAACCTTCCCCCTGACCAATGCGTACAGGGCAGCAAGTTTTGCAAATATGGGAAGAGAGCAAGCAGGTGGCGTTGCTCCTCAAGTTTCATTTGAAGACTTCCTTAGAACTACACGAAATCAACCTTCCGGTCTTAGTGGTACTTACGGTCAAGCCTTGCAGGATGTGGGCTACCTAAGAGGACTTGGGGGAAGTCAGGTTCCAGTAGGGCTTGAGGGTGTATTCAATCCAGAACAAGCAGCGAATACAAGGGATGCCAGAAACCTTCTTGCAGCAGCCCAAAGAGGAAAATACTCAGGGCTTGTAAGCAGTGCATTCCGTCGCCCAACAGAAGACGATCTCTTCTCTGATTATGTTCTTGCAAGGCAGGATGCTTCGGCAGCAGGTACTGCTCCTCAGAACTTCCTCAACTTTGCAGCATCAAGGTACGGACTCTAATGGCAATCAATCCTACATTCGCAGGGTTTCTTGAAGAAGAACCACGCGCTGCATTCTTTGGAACGCTTGGTCAAAAGGGAATGCTTGATACTTCTAATAGAAGAAAGCAGGCTGAAGATATTTACTCAGGAGCAATGACTGAGTTTTACGGAAAGCTTGGCGAGCAGATCCTTGGTGGTGGAGAACCAACAATGACGTTCTCTAATTTCCTTGAAGACTTTCCATTTACAGATCGGTTCGCACAACTAGGAAGGCAGTACAGTCAGCAAAGTAGGTACAAGCCTTCCACTAGATTCTTGTATTACTAATGACCCAATCGTTTTCAAACTTTGTTGGAGCATCTCCTCCTCAAGACAACTTGTTGCTAGCTAGGCTTGTGCAAGAAGCAAGGCAAGGTGGCACTAGAGGACGCTTGGCTATCAACCAGCTACGCAGACTCCCCGGTGGCAGAGAGGCTTTACAGGCAGTTCTTGCCCCTGCGCCTCCTCCTCCCGCTCCTGCGCCGCCTCCAGTTGCCGCAGCCCCGCCTGCTCCTGCTCCTATGGCTCCACCGCCTCAAGCTTCTCCTAGTTTCTTTGACCAGACACTTGGTCGTGGGATCGGAGCAGTAGGTCGTGGCGTGTTAGGTGTTGGACGTTTTGTGCAGCCAGTTACAACGCCTGTTCTTGAGAACCTTGGTAAGGCTATAGAAACAGGTATGTCTGGTGCTGTATCAACAGTTGGTGCAGTTACCCCCGGAGACTTTATGGGTCTTGAAAGTAACCTCGCTGAAGAAAGGGCTAGGCGTGGGATTCAATCAAGTCTCCCTAAATTTGTACAAGCCAGCCCGTTGTTTACTCTTGAAAGCCTTATAAAAGGAAACGCAGCAAAGGAACTTCAAGCACAGGCAGCAGCATGGCGCGCAACGGACATGCCTTCAACTAGGCTAAACGCACTTCCGGGTCAAGGCATTCCTCTTCCCGGTGGCAAACGACTAGACGAAATAGATGTTGGAGTCAAAGGTGCATTTGAACTTCTGCCTGAACTTGCGTTAGGTATAGCAACAGGTGGTGGCTCTGCTGCTGGAGGTCTTGCTAGAAGGACAGCTACGAGCGCAGCAAATGTTCTTGGTGCAGACATAGCGATGCTTGGTGCAAAAGGCGCACTGGGTGCTGGAAGGGCTGCTACAAAAGGAGCGAAGGCTGTAATGCCTTCAGGCTCTACTGCAAAGCAAGCTGACGCTGCTGCTAGGGGGGCTGGGGCAATTGACCAACTTCCTGTCTATGAAGGCGAAGCGTGGCGTACTCCTAGCGGATTCTGGCAAGACAAAGGAACTACTGCTGGTGATGTGGTGCGATATGAACGTGACGAACTAGGCAATGTCGAGACATTCTCACATGTGACCGACGATATGCTAAGAGAACTCGACCAGTACCCCGCAGAAGATATTGTCTGGGTCGGTCGAGATCGTGAGGTAGCATCACTTTACGATCAAGGCGTGGGAATGGAAAATGTCACCCAGTCAGTTGCTGGGGGTCGGGTTATAGCAGACATTCCTGATGGAACTCTAATTCTGCGTCCCGGTGCAAAAAAGAAAACCACTCCCACCACTCCAGCCACAGGTACGGCTGCTGCTGTTGAACCTAAACAGCTAAGTTTTAAATTTATTGATGATCCTGACATCAGTCCTACCACTGGCAAGGTTTCTGCTGCGGACGAAGCGTTTGAAGTAAACCAAACAAAGGCAGTAGAACTTCCTGCTGGTTACGCACCCGGACTTGTCGAAGATCTTATTCCGAAAATAGTATCGCCTGATGTTATTAGAAGAGCCGTTGAAAAATCTAAAGCAATTCTTAAAGCAGTGGGAGTAAGGGACGAGCAACTTAACCCTAGTACCCTGCCGGGCATGGCTGTAAGCGCAGTAATAAAAGCGTCTGCCCCACGGATAAGTAGTACGGCAAATAGATTAGTTGGTGATATTCGTGGGAAGTTTCGCGAGTTAGATGCTGGCGATAGCAGCGTCTTTGTGTTTGATGATGCCGATACAGGGCTTCGGATTGAAAACCTTCAAGGTGTACCAGAAGGAATAAATTCTCGTACTGGTAAATTATATGAAGCCCGACCTACCGTAGCTGACCTTGCTCAAGACTACGGAGCATATAAGAAATTCTTAAGTCCTAAACAGCAAGAAGCAATGGATTATTTGCGTGTAACAGCACAAGGTCTAACTGCTGATATGAACGCCTTTGGGTTTGAGTCGCTTTACAAAGCAGAACTTGGTGACGGAGGGTTCTTTATTTCTCGTGGTCCAACACGACAAGAAGTTGAAGAACTTGTAAAGGGGCAAAAGCGAACAGCAAAAGGGTCTTCTGAAAAAGGAAGAGCAATCGACAAATCGACAGGCAAGGCTTTCACTCAAGCCGAAATGCTTGAAAAAGGGGAAGAGTACCTACCTGTATGGGATGAGATGGGTCAATGGTCAACAGAAATTTATGAAGCTGTCCTTGATAAACAAGTTGGCAAGTTTGTTCTTAATTATGTAGACCCTGTAACTGGCGAAAGAATTGCCCTAACGACAAAAGAGTTAGCAGGTATTGAACTTACAACTAAAGCGCATACCCTTCGTGCAAAAATATCTTCTGCTAGAAAGAGATTGGGCGAACAACAAGTACGGCTTACATCAAAGCAGCAAGAATATGTTCGGGCATCTAAAGCATTTAATACTTATACGGGCAAGTTATCTAAGCTGACAGCTAAGTTAGAAGAAGCGACTACCGTTGCTCAAGTTCAAAGAATTGTTAAGAAGCTTCAGGATGAAGCAAAGAACGCAGTAGATAAAGCTGAAGAAGTCTTAAAGACAAAACAAGGCAGGTTGCAACTTGCCAAAATGCACTCTGCTGATTTACAAGATCAGATAGAAAGCCTTGTAAAGTTTGAAGAATCACAGAAAGAGTTACTTGCAAATGCAGCGCAACGCTTAGAGTCTCAGCAACTAAAAGGGACAACTCCAGAAATAATAGAACGCTCGCTGAAAGAAGTAAGTGAGGGAGAAAAATTTATAGCCCGGACAAAGAAGCTGCGAGAAAGAGCAGAGGGTTTGTTTGCCACTGCGCGTAAACGAGAGGACGCTGCTGATGCAGCAGAAGGAGCCGCAGCAGTTGATGTAAAACTTTCAGCAAGAGACTTGGATGATGCAGAAATTCCACTTAACGGAGATGCTGCGTTTGTAAAAGCGCGTGAAGAACTTAAGAAATTTAAAGTGCAAGTAACTGCTCGTAAAAATGAACTAGACCGAGCAGGAAAAAGGTCTGACACAGCAAAGCGTAGGTACGCCCAATCTAAACGCAGGCTAATAAACCTTCAGTTAGAACTAGATGATCTAAAGCCCAAGATTGATTTTGCTATACAAGAGGCACAAAAAGGAAGATCACGCGGAGGCGATACAAAATTTAGAAGTATAAATGGCAACGTGTGGCTAAACACTGATGACCTTCAAACAATCAGGCGTTCACAAGAAGGAATGCAGGCTACAACAGGTAGGGGTGCAAAAGTTCTTGGTCCTTTAGGTACTTACCAGAGTATAAGGCGAGCAGTAGGCTCAACACTAGATGACTCTGGTATCAGTATTCAGGGTAAGTCAGGGCAGTTTTCTAACCCTCGTGAGTATGCTGCTGCTTGGAAAGATCATCTTCAGTCTTTGATCGGTAAGCCCGGACGCAAAGGCAAACGGTTACAGCGTGAATCAATGGCAGACAACATTAGGAACTTTGATAAAAAGTCACAAGCTGATGGCGCGCCAAGTTCTCACGAGATAATTGACCGTATGGGCATAAGGCATGGTGGAGTAGATACAGAAGTAACTCTCCGACCAGAAGGGATTACTGGAACAATAGGTAAAGCCCCGCTAATTCGTAGGGCTAACGAAGCTTTCGGTGCTTTCGGTGATATGTTCCGACTTAGACAAGCCCGTTCAGAAATCATGGAATACATGAGGATGTCAGGGAAGACCTTTGACGAACTTGTTGCAGATGGGACAGCGCGCCAAATCGGAAACGGTGTAAACGGTCTTACTGGCTGGACTCCAAACGGAGTGGCTGGTGTATTTGGTGACATACTTTTATTTGCACCAAGATTCTTTAGGGCAAGAATCGAGACTCTACATCGTGCAACAAAGGGCATGGATGTTGACTTCATGGTAGATGCTCTTCCGTTTGACAGGCAGATAAGGCGTAACCTGAATATCAATTTTGGCATCAGAAACAATAAAAACGCAGACCAGTTGATTGCACGTAGGGCTGTAATGAAATTGGTATCAATGGGTACGCTTATTACAGTTGCAGCTAACGAAGTATTGGGTCAAGAAACAGATTTTCAACTAATGAGAAATGGCAGAATGAATCCAAACTTTATGTCTGTCAGGCTAACAAAGCTTGGTGCGCCTAGAGACTGGAACATTTTCGGTCCGTACAAGTCAATGGCTGCGCTTATATTAGCGTCAGCCGGGGCTGGTTGGGAAAAAGAGCCTCAGAAAGCATTAGATGCGTGGCTCAATTTGTCCTCTCCACTTGTCGGAGATATTTTTGAGTTTATGAATTTCAAACAATATGGCGAGTCCCGATTTGGTGAAACTCTTGGTGAGTACATAGCGGAAAGTCACATTCCATTTGCGCTTCAAGAAGTTCCGAATATCATCAAAGAGTCTGCAACAGGCAACCCCAAGGATGCTTTTGGTGGAGGGCTTTCAATGGGTCTAGAATTTATCGGTGAGCAGAGCAGTGCGCTTTCCCGGTCAGATATTTTGCAAGACCGTGTTACTGGTTTGTTCAAAGAAGGAAAGCTTTCTGCTGACAACTATGAAGACCTTGAGCCTTACGAGCAGAACGATGTCAAAGACGCTCTTGTTGCAGAACTAGAAAAGTTTGATGCAGAGACTGCTGCTGCTGGTAAACCTTTCAAGCGGTTCTTTGCAACAATCGACATTATCAATAAGCGCAGAGACTCACAGCTTCAGGAGGCTTTGGTCTTCTACAACGCAGGTCGCCGCAGCGATGGTAGTGAATATACTAAGCGCGAGTTTACAAATGATTACTTCGACATTATTGACGATGCACGAGAGCGCAAGGATCAAGTAAAAGAAACTCTTGGTGTTGAGTTTGAAGATAAGATCCCCGCCGATGATGACCTTGAGGCACAAGCCCTTAAAGCTTGGCACGAGGCTCCTTCTCAATCACTAACGGCAGCGGGTAATTACTTGCCAGATAAAGTAAAGGTCTTGCGAAATAAAGTTTTGGTAGATTACCCCGAACAAGTTGATTACATATACCGGAACACTAACGACACGCCGTTACCTGCGGGGTTCTTGGAAGCATTAGTTCGCGCTGGATTAGAATCGCAAGTCGAGAAGATCATGCGGTCTAAAGCAGCTAGAGCAGCACAAGGCGCACCACCACAGCCGATAGTTCCTTCTAGTACGCTTACTCCCCCAGAGCAGCCTGCAATGGGAGGAGGGAACATTACTCCTATGCCTCCTCCGTTAGGTAGTAATCCTGCTTTGAAGGGGCTTCTGAAGCCAAGCTTTGTTGCTCAATAAGCAACTGATGCTTTATTATTTGTGAAACCTAAACAATAAGTGTGCCATCTAACGGTGTCATATTTTGGAGCGTGAACATGGTTACTGAGACAAATGATCTAGGATCTGAATCTACGGTAGAAGTTACCGAGATTCCGTTGAAGCTTGACGATAGTGTAGAAACACCTGCACCAGATATCACTGAAGATTTAACGGAAACGGCTGACTCCCCTATCGAGGTTACTCCTGAACCTGAACCTCAAGCTAACACTGAAGAACAAACAAAAACTACAGAACCAGTAGGAAGTACAGAACAACCGAATCCAGAGTTACGCAAGTACCAATCTGCTACCGATAAACGAATAGCAGAGATGGAAACGCAACTTGAAACTGAAAGAACAGCGCGCGCAAGAGCCGAACAAATTCAGAACTCTAATACGTTAGAGGCTGAAGTAAACGCATACGGTCAGCAGCTAACCCAAAGATTTATAGATCAAGGGATGGATGATTCGACTGCAATGCAAATGGCTCAACAGCAAACTGCTCTTGCTAAAGAAGCGTATCTTGCAAAACAACGGGCTGATGAAGTCGTTGGTAAATCCCAGCAAATGCAGACCGAGTTAAATACTCGTACTCAACTTGCTAAAGCATACGAACTAGCAACTCAATATGGAGTTGCGTATGCGGAGTTACAAGACTTACCTGACCCTGTAACTATGGAAAAGCATGCAAAGGCTTTGTCGCGAATTAACAAGCTAGAACAAAGAGTTCAGCAAGTTACTCCGGGTCAGAGTTTGAACAGCGCAAATCCTTCGGCAGATGTAGCACCTACTAATTCTGAAAACGTCTTAGATAGATACAACGCAGGTGATCCTGCGATAACTACAGAAATGGCAAGAATAGCTTCTAAGAAGTTAGGTCTTTCTATTTTCGATTGAGGTAAATAAACATGGCAGTACAGACGAGTACATCTGGAAATCTCCAGAACATGTCTCGTATCATGCTTGCACAGGCACGATACACAGAGGAGCATAACGCTCCACTGGTTGGGCTTATTGAGAAGTTCAATCTTGGTAAGGGTGAGTACAAACTAGAAATCCCTAAAGTTGCTCAGATGGATGCGGAAGACCTTGCAGAAGGTCAGGACATGATCGACAGTGAAGACATTGATGTCTCAACTGTTACAGCAACTACAGCGGAAGTTGGTCTTAAGGTAATTATTACCGACACTCTTCTTCGACAGAACAACGAAGATGTGTACAAGATCATTGGTCGCCAGATGGGTGACGCTATGGCTAGGAAGAAGGACACAGACATCATTGCCCTGTTCCCTTCCTTGAATGGTGGAACTGTTCTTGGTGCTGACGGTGCTTCTTTGAGCCTTGCTAACGCATCGGCTCTTATTGCTAATGCAAAGTCAGGCAAGTTTGGTTCAGAACTTTTTGTGGTTCACCACCCTAACGCTATTTGGAACCTTGCAACATCAGTTGGTAACACGCTTGCTACCTACCCGTTGCCTGATGCCTTCAACAAGCCAGCAGTAAAAGATTATTACTCTGGTGTGAAGCTTTCCGGTGTCCCGTTCTTTGAGGATGGAAACATTGCAAAGATTGGCACGGTTGATTCTGGTTACGGAGTAATTGCTGACAAGTCTGCAATGGGTCACTTGTCCGCAAGTGGTCGTTCAGAAGAGCGTGAGCGGGATGCATCGCTTCGTGCATACGAGGTTGTTGTTACTGAAGACTATGCAGTCTTTGAAGTTGATGACACTAAGGGTGCGGCTGCTCGTTACGAAATTGGCGATCCAACTACAAGTGCGTAGTAGGTAATTCAAGGGGGTTTTCATAATGGTTTCTAGGCAAAGTAGAATTGAAATGTCTGTAGGTGGGGTAAAAAAAATCTCCCTATGGAAGATGGCAATGATTGAAGGAGAAGAAGTTTGGGAAGAACATCCTAATCTTCCAAAAAGTTTCCTTCAGGTCTATTTGAATAGAGGCTTTGTTGAAAGCCCCCCTGAACCTAAAGCTAAACTTGAGCCTAAGGTAGAAGAAAAGGCAGAAACCTTTGCTGAAGCTATAGCATCAGGTAAGCTAGACACAGATGTCCGTATAAAGAAAAAAATAGGGCAATCTAAAAAGGTGTAAAGATAGACCGAGCCTTTAACATCGGACTATCGCAGGGCTTAGAACCTGCTCAAAACTTATCCCAAGGAGGGATATTGAAATGGCATTTCCGCTAACCGTACATTTAGGGTACGGACAGGAAAAAGTAGAGACTTCTTCTCAGAAGCAGAAACTTGGTACAAGGGCGGTCACGCCTGACGGAAGAGTTTTCTATTACGCAGAAAACAGTGGCACAGCTATTACTTCTGCTGGTCAAATAGTAGATGGCATTGCTGCTGTTGGGGCGCATGACGGAGATCTAGCTACTGCTGCGTTAGCAGCGGGGTCGCTGACAGCAACCACAACTACTTCTCTTACTGTAAGCAAAAACCAGTACAAAGATGGCTACCTTTTTATCAACGACAATGCAGCGCAGGGTGAGGTATATCGAATTAAATCTAATACCGCAGTCGCTAGTGCAGCAGGTTGCGAAATAACTATTGATGAGTCAGATGGCTTTAGAACTGCCTTCACTACTTCTACGCAGTTCGGTTTGATGTATAACCCTTACAAGGATGTAAAGATCATTGACGGTGACGGTACTATGACTACCGGAGCATTAGGTGTAACTACCATTCCTGTAACCGCAGACTACTTCTGCTGGATACAAACTGCTGGTCCTGCTGCTGTACTATCTGGCGCAGCGACTTACGTAGTTGGTGACGCAATTGGCACAAGTCAGGCTTCTGGTGAATCCGGTGCTGCTGATCTTTGGGATACTTCAGCTAATGAGGACACAAGACCGATTGGTACTTCTATGGGTGTCGTTTCAGTTGACACCGAGTACGGATGGGTAATGCTCGCAATTCGCGACTAATTTTTAGAGAGGGTTAACTTGGCGAAGCAACAAATATGGCTGCCTGTATCCGCAGGTAGAAAAGCTGGGCATCGTCAGGTTAACCTCTCTAGAGATGTTGAGCGTGTGATCGGGCAACCGTCCGAAGAAACCTTTGATGTTGGGCATGGAAAGAATGTTTACATCCCCGGAGCATCAAGACTTGAAGGACATCAGTTACAAGAACTCCTTCACAAAGAACGAGAAGTTGCAGCGCAAGAGGCACAGGCTTTTGCAAAGCAACAAGCAACCCATCCGGTTAGCAAAGAAAAACTAGATGACCTAAAAGGTGGTCTAAGATCTTTAGCTGACTGGCGTAGAAAGCGCAGAGCAAGCAAGTAGGTACATCGTGGCTGCATTTCAAAGCAGGACTAGAGAGCAGATCAGGCGATCTATTGCGTCGAACTTAGATCAATCGCCAGCCAGTTCCGCAAGTGGCAATGGAAGCACAACAACCCTTGTCGATGCTAATTACTTAGGTGGAGATGACGAGTTCAACGGTGGTTGGCTTGTGTTCACCTCTGGTACTAACGATGGTCTTATCCGTCGTGTAACGGACTACGTTAGTTCATCCGGTACATTCACCTTCAAGCCAGCCGCTACTGCGTCTACGGCTACCTCAGACACCTACGAATACTGGCGCGCTGAGTATCCACCTGAACGAATCCACGAGTTTATCAATCAAGCTATAACTCAGAGGACTCCTCGTGGGCTTGTTATCAACGAAGATATTTCTAACCACGGTCATATAAGGGACAGTCGTTACGACATCCCTACAGCAATGACAGCAATCTCGCAGGTAGATTACCGCCACCACTACTCTGGTGAGCAGATTCAAGACGCTAACATTGTTTGGACAGAGCAGGTTGATGGTGATGTAACCATGACCAAAGACTCTGAAGATTTCAAAGCAAACAATGCGTCTTCTCGCCTGTACATAAGTGGCTCTGTTTCTTCTGGGGATATCCTTGCATCACATGCTATTGGGTCTAAAGATCTCAGGAAGTATGATGCCATTGAGTTCTGGATAAAATCTTCTACGGCTACAACAGCAGGCAATATAACTCTGTGCCTAAGTAGTGCTGCGGATCTTGGCACAATAAAAGAAACTCTTGCTGTGCCTGCTTTAGCTGCAAGAACGTGGACGTACTGTCGTGTCTCGCTAGCTAATCCCGAAGAAGACAATGCAATTATTTCTGTCGGATTGAAGTACGCAACGACTGGTGCTAGGTATGTCTGGATCAATGACATCAAAGCTGTCGAAACAGAGTCTGCTGTATACAACAGGTTGTGGGCTGGTACTTATCGAGTAGATAGAGAAGCTAGAAAAGTTTTCTTATCTGAGTCGGCTAGAAAAGAAGTTGGCTACAGCTTGGTACGGCTCATTGGGTACAACCTTCCGTCACTACTAAGCAGTGACTCTACTACTTGTGAAATAGATCCTGACTTAGTGGCTGCGCGCGCCACGAGCAAAGCTTTGTTTAGTCTTGCTAGGGGGCGCACAACAGACCCTGATGACAATGACCGAAGGGCTGCGTACTTTGAAGGAATAGCTGCTCAAGCAGAGCGTTCCCTTCCTGCGCTTAGACCCGGAACAAAGATGGTGGACTAATGGCATCTGTTATTGGGAAGAATGAAATACTTCTGAATAGCGAGCGGTATCAAATCTCTGGTCCAGTTCGTAAGACCCTTGTAAGTATTGCAGCCCCAAGGTTCACCATTGGCGACACTCAACGGGGAGCAGACCCAAGGGCTTCTATCCTTACACAGAACGACTTCCGTGGCGGTATAGGCTGGAACAGAGGGCTAGACCCTTCTACGGCTGACAGGGTTTGGTGGTCTGACTGTCAGACTAGGTTCAAAGGACATCTCCTTTTACCTAGAAAATCTAACGCAGCTACAACACAGGCTGTTGGAACTATCAAGTCAATTACCGAATTTACTGTTGGGTCTAGTACAGATGTGTACGTTGTTCATTCCGACAACAAGGTTTACAAATATCTAAACGCTAGTGATGCGTGGTCTTCTAGCCTAAAGACACTATCAAGCCCAACAAAAGAAACGATTGTCTTTAGGGACACCACAGCTAACTACATGATCTTTGCTAGGGGGTCATCTGGTTACACCTATACGACTGATGCCTCTACGTTTACAGACATGGATGCTAGTAGTGGAGCGGCAAGAAATGTCGAATACTTTACTGTTTGGCATGGTCAGTTATGGGGTATAGATAACGAAGGAGTTCTAAAGCAATGGGCTTCTGGACCAACTGCTAACCCTACAGAGAAAGCTGCTTTACCGCTTCCAGATGGCTACGTTACGTCTTTGTTTATATACAGAGATGCAGCGGGTACTCCAATTATTTACGCAGGCACAAAGGTAGGGCTTTGGGCTTTTGATGAAACCAATAACCGTTGGGAAGAAACAGAACTAAGGCTCCCGTTCCACGCCAACTCTGGTAAGGGAACAGTTGTTTGGCGGGACGCTGTGTACTTCCCTGCTGGCAACGCTATCTATAAGTACCAGACAGGCTCTAACACAGCAGTAGTAAGCCTTGTTGGGTTTGACAGAGATCACGGCATTCCTGAAGCCTACGCAGGTCAGGTTATAAAGCTAATCGGAACTCACAATGACTTGCTTGCATTTGTAAATGCAGACATAGATACAAGCTATACCGTCTTTGCCACAGGCAGGCAGGCTTCTGGTATCGGAGGAGCCTCTCCGGTTGTTTCTGGGACAGGAGCGTCAGCTATCTTGGGCTTCAATGATGTGGCTTGGGAAGTAAAGTGGACTGGTACAAACAATACAGGGCTTGAAGCTGCTCACGTAGGTAGTGCTTACAACGAGTACCGGATGTGGTTTGGTGTTGGGGCTGGTCTTTACTGGACAGCACTCTCGCCAGATGTAATAAACCCTGATGAGATTTCAACATTTCAGTACGACAGCAGTGGGTCGATGGAGACACCTTGGTTTGACGGTGGTGATGCTGCTGGTAACAAGACAGCTATTTCTTTACGAACCGTTACGTCAAGTTGTTCCTCTGATGTAAACATTCAAATTCAGTACGCTACAGACTTCAACGAGTCGTATACGTCACTTGGAACTATTACATCTAACGGCACAACAACTTACGATTTTGCTTCTAAGGCTGGGGTAGAGTTTGCTTCTATCAAGTTCAAAGCAACCTTGACCAGTAACACTACTTTATCTAGCCCTGATCTAAACTTAATAGAACTAAGGTGGAGGGAAAAGATCCCGCCTAAGTTTGGATTCAGTGTGACTATAGATGCTGCTAAAACATTTAGAGGTAAAACACCAAAGCAAATTTTAGATAACATAACAACTGTTATTAACACCAACACACTTGTTCCGTTTACATACAAAGACAATGATTCGGATAGGTCTTACTATGTAGATCTGATAAGTGCTTCGGGGTTTGAATTTACAGGTTTAGACGAGAGAGGTCAGCTACAAATTCAGTTGGTTGAAACGTAATGGCTGAGAGCATTGAAACGATTGTCACTCCTGAATGGTGGACAGGGAGTGGTCCTGAGTATCTATGCTGGCAAGCATTACTAAAGCTAGGTCTGAAGCCTAATATAGATTTTTCTTACCAGTCTCAAATGGCTGGGGGTAGGCAAGACAAAGGTGGAAGGGTTATAGACTTTGAAATTTATAATCCCCCAAACATTTCGATAAACGTGCAGGGTGTCTTTTTTCACTACGAAAAAGGTGCAGCGGTTAGGCAGTCAGATATTCTTACGAGAGAGTATTTAGCGACATTGGGAATAAAACTAATCTTTGTAGACGAAGATGATTTGATAGATAATGCGAGAGCAATCGTCGGGGATGCCCTTGCGGGAATAGACCGATCAAGGTTTGGCAGGTAGATAAATTATGGCAATGACGCTAACGGGATTTGTATACGACAACGCTGGCAACGCCATTTCAGGCGCAACTGTTCAGGGTTACGTTAGTGCTGACGCTGCGTCCTCTACCGCTGAAGATTCGGTTACTACCGACTCTAATGGTAAGTGGGCTATCACTACGTCAACGGCTTCCAGAGTCCCAATGGATGTCAAGATCACTTACGGGTCTAACGTCCGGTGGATAAAGGCTGGTGACAAAGTAAACGTCACCGACATGACTGTTACAGGAACGCTAACTGTTGGTGAAGATGACTCAGGGTTTGACGTTAAATTATATGGAGCAACCTCTGGCAGCTTTATGTTTTGGGACGAGTCTGATGACACACTTAAGCTAACAGACTCTACTCCTCTAAAAATTGGTGATGGCTCGGACATGACCCTCTATCACAATGGGTCTGACTCCTACATCACCAATGCTACTGGTGCGCTAAGAATAGCAACCGAAAACAGTGGCATTGCTGTAACCATTGGTCACACTACATCAGAAGTAACTATTGGGCAGAACCTAACTGTTACAGGAACGCTAACGCTCGGCTCTGGGGCAGAACTTAGTGAAGCTGAACTGGAGATGCTTGACGGTATTACTGCTGGAACTGCTGCCGCTTCAAAAGCCCTTGTCTTAGATGCCAACAAAGACATAGGAACTATCCGAAATCTAACTATAGACGGTACGTTATCTGACGGTAATTACACCTTCGATACAAGCGGTAATGTTTCCGGTCTTGGCACAGTAGCTTCAGGGGCTATTACAACATCTGGTGTCCTTGATATAACTGACGCTACCGATTCTTCAGACGCTACCGGAGATACTGGTGCGCTTCGTACTGAAGGTGGAGCAAGTATTGCCAAGAAGTTGTACGTTGGTGATGATGCTTCTGTTGGTGGCAACCTGACCGTAACTGGAAATCTAAACATAGACGGAACAACTACAACTGTTGACTCAACAACCGTAGCTGTTGGCGACTCTATGATATCGCTCGCTAAAGATCAGGGTACTAGCGCAGACGCAGTAGACTTTGGTATTTACGGCACATACGGAGTAGGAGGTACTGCTAAGTACGCAGGTATATTCCGGGATCTAAGTGCCACTGGCGATCCGTGGACATTCTTTGACACGTTAGAAGCCGAACCCGGAACAACAGTAAACACGAGCGGTACAGGTTACGACCTAGCAGATATTAGTGCCGGGGGTATAACTGCGGCTGATGGCTTCACAGGTGATCTCACAGGCGATGTAACAGGTAACGCTGATACTGCCGATGCGTTATCGACTGGTCGTACTATTGCCATGACAGGTGATGTTGCTTGGACTTCAGCATCTTTTGATGGTTCGGGAAATGTAACCGGAGCAGGAACCATTCAGGCTAATGCTGTTGAAGGCTCGATGTTGAACACTAATGTAATCTCAGGGCAAACAGAAATTACTTCTGGCTTGGCAGCAGCAGACGAACTTCTTTACGATGACGGTGGGGTACTCAAGAAGGTTGGCTTAGACACTCTCACATCTTATCTTGCAGGAGTAAACGCAGGGACAGTAACGTCTACAGGTATATCTGATTCTAGCGGTGTTCTTACAGTTGATATTCAGAACATGACTGCTTCAACAACGATTGCTGATGCTGACCTTGTTGTAGTAGATGATGGCGCAAATGGCACTCTAAGGAAGATGACTAGGGCAAACTTCATTGAAAGTGCTGCTTTAGATGCAATCAACATTGATGGCGGTGCTATTGACGGTGCGGTTATAGGAGCTAACGATGCTGCTGCTGGTACGTTTGCTGCGCTGGTGTCTACCACCTTTGCTCCGTCAGATGACGTAACTCTAGCCTCTCACAAATATCTGAACCTGCCTGAAAACTCAAGCATCAAATTTACAGACCAAATAGGTGTGGATAACAGCATCGACAACGATGATGGGCAAGGAATTATATTCACCTTCAGAGCAGGGGCTACTGTAACTCCGTTCAGTCCTGTTTATATAGACGGAAACAATGAAGTTCAGGAATGTAATGCCAACGCAATAGCAACCATGCCTTGTATCGGAGTAACAATGAATACTTCTGATGTATCTGCCGATGCAGACATTGAAGTAATGATGCTTGGTCTAATAAGGCACGACTCCTTTTCAGACTTCGGCGCAGCGGGCGCACCTGTTTATGCGTCGGGTACAGCAGGGGCGTTGACAACTACCGCTCCGTCAGGCACAGATGATGTTGTGCAAGTTGTCGGTCACTCCATTGCTGAAGACCTAATCTTCGTACAGCCCTGTCTAACAACGATTGAACACGCTTAATGGCTAACAACGTAGCAAAAGTAAACGGCATAGCTATCGCCAGTATCGCTAAGATAAACGGGCAAAACGATAGCGACCTAGCAAAGATCAACGGGTTGGAGTTTACTGGCGGTCCAACCGACGCACACACGTTGATTTCTAGCCAAGACGCAGGTGGCGCAACATCTGTCACGTTCTCTAGTTTGGGAACTTACGACGTATTGATGCTCGACTGGATAAACTTCGACTCGACGGACGGGAGCGATGATGTTCTTGCCTTCCAAGCTACTACGTCTAGCTACTCGTACAATGCTCCGATAGTAAGTACCTACTTTCGCGCTTACCATGAAGAAGATGATGACCCTGCAAACTCTGCGTATTACACAAGTGGAGATCAATCAGCATCAGACGCAGCATATCAATGGCTAGGGACATACCAAGACCAAGACGTAGCAAACGCATCAGGGTGTGGCAATCTAACATTGTTCGGTCATTCAAACACAACGGACTATAAAAATTTCTTGTCAAGGGGAATAACTGATACCGGCTCTGCTGCACATGACGCTCACGTTGCGGGGTACTTCGATACAACAGAAGCTATTACGGCTCTTCAGTTCAAGGCTCTTGGTGGTGGAGCGTTTACCGGAACATTTAAACTCTATGGACTGGCTACATCATAATGCCTCACACGCTTATTTCTACACATACTGTTCCCGATGATTACAGCGGAACTACCTCATCTGTTGATATTACTTCGGGCATTACATCAAGTTATTCAGTTTACGAATTTCACCTACTAGACCTTCACCCTGTTACTAATTCAGTTTCGATTTCTTTTCAAGCTGATGTTAGCGGTTCTACGGATTTCGACCAACCTATTACTTCGACGTTTATGAAAAGCAAAAGGCATGAATCTGGGACAGGAAACGAAAGCATGTCTTACGTTGCTGCTTATGACCAGACGCTTGGGGATGCTTACCAGTTACTTTGCAACGACTTAGGCAACGATGCCGACCAAGCTGTAAGCGGTGTGCTTACTCTCTACAACCCATCAAGCGGTACTTATGCAAAAAATTTCGTGTGTAAAACATTTGAAGCGCATGAATCAGACATTCATATGCACAGTTATTGTGCTGGATACATACATCAAGCAGACGCAATTACAGCAGTAAGTTTTAAGTTTGACTCTGGAAGCATTTCAACTGGTGTCATCAAAATGTATGGGGTATCGTAATGGCATACATACTTATTAAATCCCAAACTGCGTCTAACTCTGCTTCTGTTGATTTTGTAAATGGAGCAAGCGATGTAGTGTTTGATGGCACTTACAAAGAATATGTAATTACTTACACGAACTACAGTCCTGCAACAGACGAAAGACAGCTTCACTTTCAAGTAGATACCGGAACTGCTACTACCTACGGTCAAAACACAACAACAGCTACCGCTTACGCTGGCAACAGAGCAGACTCAGGCTGGAATGAACTTGGTGTACCTGACGGGGGAAAAGGAAATGATTCGGGCAAAATAAAACTTACTTACTCCGGTGAAGGGACTCACGCTGGCTATAACTCTAGCGGAGAATTACGCTTGTTCGACCCGGCGGGAGGAACATTTATGAAAATGTGGGAGAACAGGTCTATTACTAATTACACAGGAAATGATTCAGCAGCACAAACATATGCTATTGATTACTATTCATCTGGATATGTTCATCAAACTAGCGCACTAACACGAATACAGTTTGTTGCTGCTACAAGTTTTGGGTCTACTTCTGGAAACATAGCTACGGGTATATTTACCTTGTATGGAATAACATAATGGCAACACTAGAACAGTGGAAAAAACAAATAAAAGCAGATAACTCGACAGGGTTAACTCGTATGGTCAATGGGGTTTCTATTCCACTTACAACCGCTGAGTACAACAAGACGATTGACGAGTGGGCAAAAGCATCGTTCGACAAAGAAGTTGCAAACAACATCAGGGACAACGGTGGCAAGTCTGCAAACTATGCTGATTATCGCAGAGATGCTTACCCCAGCATTGGCGACCAGTTAGACATGCAGTACCATGACAGCGTGAACGGTACGACCACATGGGCTGATGCGATTGCAGCAGTCAAAGCTAAGTATCAAAAGCCATAGAGGGCAACATGACAACTGAGAACAACATTACAATCACCATGCAGGACGTTGACGTAGTACGTGCGTTGAACCCTGCCTTTGCAGATCAGCTAACTATTGCTGCGGTGGCTCGCATAAGAGCAGAGAACACTCAGCGCATCGAAGCTGAAGCTGTTGAAA
>Ga0208012_1000200_pt1 | contig 23693 bp, 45 predicted proteins | sample 15BtaG_FD_184090 | JGI IMG/M metagenome (GOLD analysis project Ga0208012, IMG submission 184090) | Marine viral communities from the Subarctic Pacific Ocean - 15B_ETSP_OMZ_AT15312_CsCl metaG (SPAdes) (version 2) | ecosystem: Environmental > Aquatic > Marine > Oceanic | place: Pacific Ocean... | reverse complement strand
GTTGATAAGTATGGTTTGGTTAATCCTAAAGATGTTGAAGATGCACTTCGTGAAGATACTATCTTGGTTACTATAATGTATGCTAATAATGAGATAGGAACTATACAACCAATAGAACAAATTGGAAAGATATGTAGAAAGAAGAAAGTTTTATTTCATACCGATGCCTGTCAAGCAGGTGGAGTGTTGGATTTGAATATAGAAAATCTAAATGTTGATATGATGACTTTGAATGGCAGTAAGATATACGGACCCAAAGGCATCGGTATGTTATATAAAAAGAAATCAGTAAAGTTAGTTCCATTAATTCATGGGGGTGGACAAGAGTTTGGAATGAGAAGTGGAACGGAGAATGTAGCATTCATTGCTGGATTTGCTGAAGCATTAAGGTTAGGACAGAGTGAAAGGTTTTGGGAAGCCAAAAGATTAATAGGGTTGAGAAGGATGTTAGAGAATGGAATATTAAATAATATACCTAAAACATTTATTAATGGACACCCGACAAAGAGATTACCAAACAACGCTAACATAACCATATCAGATATTGAAGGTGAGGCTATGATGTTATATCTAAATGAATTTGGGATATGTACTTCTACAGGAAGTGCCTGTACTTCTCAATCATTAGACCCATCTCATGTTATATTGGCGTGTGGATTACCATATGAGGTAGCTCACGGAACATTAAGATTTACATTGGGTAGAAAAACTAATAAAGAAGATATAGAAAGAATAATAGAAGTTTTACCAGATATAGTTAAAAAATTAAGAAGAATATCTCCAGTTAATATAGATGTAGATAAGTTGGAGATGTAGGAGAAACAACATGGATGTAACAGATAAAGTCCATCCCGATGAAGGATGGTTTTACTCAGATATAGTTAAAGACCATTTCTTTAATCCAAGAAATTTAATGTATACCTATGAAGAAGCTAAAGAGTTCGAACCAGATGGTGAAGGTATGGTTGGGGATCCAGCCTGTGGTGATATGATGAATGTGTATATTAAATGTGATAAGGTAAAGGATTGTATTAAAGATTGTAAGTGGTTGACATTCGGATGTGCATCTGCAATAGCAAGTACATCAATGATGTCGGAAATGGTAACAGAAGATGGTGGAATGCAAATAGACGAAGCATTAGAAATAAAACCAAAACAGATTATGGAAAGATTGGGTGGATTACCATCAAGGAAATTTCATTGTTCTGTATTAGGTGATAAAGCATTGAAAGGTGCTATCCACGATTACTTTGAAAAGTCAGGACAAGAAGAAAGGATAAAATAATGGATGAACCATATCCAGTTGATTTAAATAAAAAAAGACCAGGTCCTTGGGATAAACAATTAGATAGTGAAATGAAAATAATAAAACTAACCACATTTAATGACCTCGGTGATTGTGATAGACAAGATGTTAATGACTTGATTTCAGCACTCGTAAGAATGGGTTATGAAGTATGGATGGATGACAATTTCGTTTGTTTTAACTTTGGGAATGATGATGTAATAAAGGATGAAGGAGGAATAAAATGAAGATATCTATTGAATATTGTATGGAATGAAACTACGAACCAAAGGCTCTCAGTTTGAGAGATGATTTAGTAGAGTCGTTTCAAGATAGATTTGATGAGTTTAAGGTAGAACTTATTGAATCTGATGGTGGCGTATTTGAAGTGTGGATAAATAATGCGTTGGAAGTGTTTTCAAAACGAAGAATTGGAAGACATATAAATAGTTCATATGAGATTATAAAGACTATCAATGATGCTATTGATGAAAGACGAATTGGATGAGACTATATACTATCCTGCTTCCCAAAGGGTAAATATACCATATATAAGTAGGAAAAAATTAGAAAAAAACACGAAAAAAATTAAAAAAAAGTAAAAAAAAGCTTGACTCGTATAGTATTTTATTCGTAAGATCAGGTATAATGAAAAACGGTACTAATAAGCAAGTAAAAGAAAATCAAAAAATGTTTGGTCGCAGAATAAAACAACTTGACCATATATTAAAGGACAATACTTTTTTAGTTGATAGTGGTTATCGTGAGTTTATAGTTTCTATGTATAAAGCTTTAGTTAATGGTAGAAAGATTACACCAAAGATGGAATCAGCAATTACTAAGGTTGTTAAGAGTTACGCCAACCATAACAATCCCGAACATAGAAAACAGAAATTAGAATATATTGAGAATACAATATCCAAGATAAATAAGATTAAACGTAAATTACACGAGTGTAACTATACATCATCATATAAATATAATTCAGAATACTTCTTGAAATCTATTGAAAGACAAGTTTGGGAAAGGGGTAAGTTGAGTGTAAAACAGAGAAAGGCTCTGAATAGGATGTATACTCAGTTTAAAAAAAAACTTGAAAAAAGTGAAAAAAAGCCTTGACTTTATCAATTATTATTCGTAAGATCAAGTAACAATGAGAGATAATATGAACGAATTGAAAAATTTTAATCCAATGAAACTTCGTGAGAAGTATTCAGTTAAGTCATTGAACAAGACGAATAATTATAGTTCGTTTTGGTTGGATGATGGTTGGGATAATACTACTTCATTCTTTGATGAAGAAGTTGAGAAGCCGGGTGTTGATTTAATCGCTCTCGCTTCTTACAGACGAGCAATCGCGAACTTTGTTAATATCGTAACGAGTAAAAATATTCCTGTTACTTTTACTTCACAAGGTGATTCTTTTACTGATGGTAAGAAAGTTACCATTTCCGCCAAACTTGATGATAAATTATTTGATTCTACTGTTGGTTTAGCACTACACGAAGGTAGTCATATTCTACTTTCCGATTTTGATTTTGTGAAACAACTTGATGTAAATATTCCAAAGGAATATATTGATAGGGGTTTTTCCAAAGGTTATTCCCAGAATGATGTTAAAGTTCATATTAAAAACTTATTAAATTTTGTAGAAGATAGGCGAATTGACTATCACATTTTTAGTAACGCTCCAGGATATAAGGGTTACTACCATTCTATGTATGATAAATATTTCAGAGCAAAAGTCGTTGATAAAGGACTTCTCTCTGATGAATATACTGATGAGAATTTAGATTCTTATATGTTCCGTATTATTAATCTTACTAATTCCAATACTCGTTTGGACAAACTAAATGGTTTAAGAGAGATTTGGAAAGTTCTTGATTTAAAAAATATTTCTCGGTTAGGTTCTACCGAAGAATCTTTTAATACCGCACTTGACATTTATAATGTCGTTTTAAATAGTATTCCTGATGGAGTTGAAAAGACTAATAAAGATACGGGAGAAGTTTCATACGAGAGAGCTGATGGTAGTGGAGATTCAACTCATTCTGATTCTGATATGAATAGTGGTTCAGAAGAATCTCGTGAAATAACTGATGAAGAATTTAGTGATTTACTTGATTCGATTGAAAGTGGTGAAACAAAAGAAGGTGAAGGTGAAGGTAGTGGTAGTGGAGTATCGGTTGATATGGGTGGTTCAGAAGATTCTGATAGTTCAGTAGATGGTGGAACTTCTAATGATAAACCATCTGATGGTGGAACTGATGTTGGTAAGAAAAAGAGTGAAGTTACTCTTTCAGATTCACAGAAGAAACAACTTGAAAACGCCATCAAGAAACAAAAGAAATTTATGGATGAGGATATCACCAAGAAGAAACTTTCTAAAAAAGATAAATCAGCGATTGACGCGATTGACGCAAGTGGAATGTCTTATAAGGAAGTTGGTAAAGACCTTAAAGATACTTGGGATGGTAAATCTAAAAGAACCAAATGTATCTTGGTAAAGAATTTAAATAAATCTCTTGTAGAGAGTGGAACTATTAGTATGTTGAGTTCTCATAGTTATTACCGTAATGATTCAGAATCAGCAATTACTGAAGGTTTAAGACTTGGAACTATTCTTGGACGGAAACTTTCAGTTAGAACTGAATCAAGAGATACAAAGTATACCAGAAAAGATACGGGAAGAATTGACAAGAGATTAATCTCCGAATTAGGTTTTGGAAACAATAATGTTTTTAGTCAAACATTTGTTGATACTTACCCAGACGCTTTTCTTCACATTTCAGTTGACGCTAGTGGTTCTATGAGTGGTGGAAAATGGACAAGAACTATGAAGTCAGTTACCGCGATGGTAAAAGCAATTGATATGATTGAAGGTGTTGATGTGGTTGTTTCATTTCGTTCTACACAAAATAATCATAGTGGAAGAAGTAGAAGTAGTGGAGATAATCCTATTATGTTAATCGCTTATGATTCTCGTAAAGATAGTTTAGTTAAAGTTAAAACACTTTGGAAATATTTACAAGTTAGTGGAACTACTCCTGAAGGTCTATGTTATGAAGCAATTATGGATGAAATGGTTGAAGGTATGAAAGATAGAGAATCATACTTCTTAAACTTTTCCGATGGGATGCCAATGTTCAGTAATGATGATGTTAATTATTATCACGATGAAGCACTTGACCACACTAAGAAAATGGTTAAAGAGATTCGTAATCGTGGAATTAAAGTTATGAGTTATTTCATTGGTGATGAATATGGTGGAGAAAGAAATATGGGAGATTTCAAAAGAATGTATGGTAAAGATTCTCAGTTTGTTGATGTAACTTCTGTAACAGCCGTATCAAGAACTATGAACAAAAAATTCTTGGAGAAGAACTAATGGAAAAAGTAAAAAATATGTTAATGGGATTAGTATTAGTAGCTATGATGTATATGTTATTAGTTATAGCATTTATACTTGATGGAGCACCGTTTCATCCCTAATGATTAAGTGGATTTTATCCAAGTGGTATAAACATTCACCAGATTGTATGTGTGGATATAAGATGAAGTCAACTGATAGAAGAAAAACTGTATCAGAAGATAGTTGGAAATGTATATGGAAAAAATGTGGTTGGGAAACCTATCAAACTGATAATGGTAAATTCCATTGGACGAAATCAAAATGAAAAAAAGTGAAAAAAACTTAAAAAAAGCCTTGACTTTATCAAATATTATTCGTAAGATCAAGTAACAATGAGAGATAATGTAACTAACTTAAAAGGAGTCATTTAAATGACAAATACAGTTGTAAAAATAGAAATGTCGGGAAACCGATATAACGCTTGGGATTTTGATGGTAATAAACTTACCTCGGAAATCTCAACTTCCACAAGGAAGTCCGCGTTTGAAGCCGGAATGGCTTTGGAGAAACGCGAGGGTAAAGGTGGAAGGACTTATTGGTGGAAAGTTCCAATGAGTGAATTTGAATCTTCAGCCGCTCCAGTAATTGATGTGAGTGGAATAGATGTTCCTGAAGATCACGCTGAGATGTTGAACTTCATCCATAGTTCTTATAATCTTAAACCGAAGGGTTTGGTGATGAAGGAACTGAAATGGAAATATTTAGTTCGAGGAGCAGTTCGTGGTAAGAACATTCTTATGACGGGACCCGCCGGATGTGGTAAAACAATGGCAGCCAAATCAGTTGTAAACGCTTTGGATAGACCTGACTTTTACTTTAACTTAGGAGCCACTCAGGATCCTCGATCAACTTTGGTTGGTAACACCCATTTTGATAAAAAGAAGGGTACTTACTTTTCAGAGTCTTTGTTTGTAACCGCAATCAAGACACCAAACGCTGTGATTCTTCTTGATGAATTATCAAGAGCTCACCCAGACGCTTGGAATATTCTGATGACCGTCTTAGACGCTGGTCAAAGATATCTTCGGTTGGATGAATCAGATGGTTCTGAAACCGTACCTGTCGCAGAAGGAGTTACATTCGTAGCTACCGCAAATATCGGTAACGAATACACTTCTACAAGAGTTATGGATAAAGCACTGATGGATAGATTCACCATCGTGGAAATGGATGTTCTTTCTGATGAAGAAGAATATGGTCTTTTGACTTATATGTTCCCGCATGTCGATCCTGAATTACTGAAATCAGTTTCAGAAATCGCACATTCAACTCGTACTGAATCTCGGAACGATAGTGGTAGAATTTCTAATGGAATTTCTACAAGAACTTCTGTTGAAATGGCAGGACTCTTGTATGATGGTTTTGGACTTGATGAAGCAGCTGAAGTAACTGTCTATCCTCAGTTTTCTGAAGATGGTGGAATGGAATCTGAACGGACTTACATTAAACAGTTAGTCCAGAAGTTCATTTCTGATGGAAGTTCAGACGATCTTTTTAACGAAGATGAAATTGAAAACGCTAATGGAGATGTGTCTTAATTGACACATCCCTTTGGTAATTTTATTAACTACTTATTATAGGAAAATAATATAATATGGACAAGAAACTGAAAAAGGCAATAGACAACCTTACTGAAAAGGATTTGTTTATGAATGAAGATGTAAGATTAACTTACATTGAAAATGTTGTCAATAAACTTAAACGGGGGATTTATCCTACATCTAACTTGAGGCGTCTAAAAACGATTATCAGTCGCCACAATCATATCAAGAAGATGAAAAAAGATTTAAAAAGTAGGGGTTAGTTACCTCTCTCTCAAAGGGGCGGGATCTTCCCCCTTACCCTGATTCCGCCCCGCTTTATTTTACGAGAGAATAATTTAAATAAAGGTAAATAATAAATGAATTTAATACCAGATATTATAATGAAAAAGATAACTTCTTTAGCTCAAATAGAAAGGCATCATAGTGGTGAATGGGAAAATGAAATACTTGAGTTAGGAGAACCATATGGTGTGGTAGATGCAAAAAAAGAACGAGTGTTAGATCCATTAACAGATAAATGGTTTGAATTAGATGCCCGTCTTGGGGATATCTTAATAGAATTGACAACATCCTGTGGTGATACTAAAGAAGCCAAAATTATTAGAGAGGCTACTCTCTTTAAGGAAAACAATCCTGGTTCTAAGTTTGTGGTTTGTTTAAAAAGAATTAAATCTAATAAAGGTAAAGGTAGGGTAAGTGATGGTAAAGATTCACATTACGATCATTTAATAAAACATCCAGATATAGATAATGTTTTGGTGGGAGAAGAAGAAATAATTAAATTTTTTATTAAACCAACTTGGGATAAACAAGAAAAAATTAATAAATTGAAAAATAAGAATAAAAAAATATTAAGTAACAAAGGAGAATCAAATATGAAATTTGATCAGTTAGTAATAAGAGAAGCGATGAAGACATCTGATATGGACCCAGTATCATTTCTCCTAGCATATGGAAGTAGTAATACAACCTATGTTGGAGATATGAATAATGTGTCCAAAGCAGAGAAACGGAGAGCCAGGCAAATTGACAGACGCGTTTCCCTGTGTGAAAACGCTCTTACAATATCAGACCTGAAGGGAGAACCAACTCAATCTATTAGGCAGTTGGCAGAAACCCATGGCAAACAGGCTGACTTAGGTAAGTTTATAAGTTCTGCGATGGCAACACGGATGATTGAAGATAAGGTAAAGATGGTACAGGACACTGACGCTAAATATGACCGAGATAGGTGGCACATCACTCAGAGTGTTATTGATAAGTATGGACATCATTACTCTTAATGTAGATAGTTGGGTGGATTAAGTTCCACCCACTTCTTTAAATTTGAAAAGGAGTTTCGTATGAAACAAATAATAAAGGATGTATTAGATGATATGTCCACCACTCAGGTGAATTTAGGATCTGACGCAGCAAGGGATACTATATCCAATTTAATTTCTGCTGCATTAAAGACCAAAGGTTGTTATACCGAATATGCTAATAGTGAAATTGAAGAACAAGAGGCCCGAGAAACTTGGGTATGTGAAATATGCGGTGAAAATACTTTTGAGGTAGATTATGATTATTTGGGTAGTGGTACTAACCACTTGGGATGTGAGTTAGAAGTAGAGCCCGAACCATTACCGGGTTATGTAAAAAACATAGCAGAAGATGATGGTAGAGATTTAAATTTTCTACATGGTTCAGAAGAAATTGATGGAGCATACACACCAGATGAATATGAAGGTTGGGAAAAGGCCGTAGGCTACAAAGAAGATGATGATTTACCAGAAGGATTAAATAGAGCTAAAGAACTTTCACAACAGGCACTTGATGAAGGAGCCCGTAGCTTACAAAAACAACTTTATACTGAAATGACCGCTGATGGATTACCAGATGGTGGAGATGCACAAGCTGTATTAGAATCCCATAAGTTAGCTGATGAGATAGTTGATAATCAAGAAGGTAAGTGGATTTACGAATCCCCTGATGGTGGTGAAACCGTATTTAGACGCCTGTTCTCAGACTATGACCCAGAGAATAAAGAAGAAATAGATTGGGAAACTAAAGAACCTACTGGTAGAAAATTTACTGAATATAATAATGGAAATTGGAGAAGTAAAGATGAAGGATAAATGTATAAATTGTAAGTGTGAAACTTTATATGATAAAGAAACTCATATAGATTTCAGACTCGGTTATGTTGAAGGAGCCGGCCAACTCTGTTTAGATTGTTGGGATACTATTTATGGAGTAGATAAATATAGTTATAGTTGTTATCCACAATGGGAACGACAACTTAAAGAAATGAAAAAAAAGGAAGTAAAAAATGAAAATGAGTAGATGGTCAGATTATGAAAAATATATTGTAATGTTAACATCTTATAATTCAAAGGCTAATGGGGCAAGACTTGGATACCAGGCGTTTTTAGAGTTTAAACGAGTCAAGGGAGCATTGGTGGCAATGTCAAAGAACGATAGTAATTATTCTTATGATGACAATATTTATAGTAGAGTTATAACATCATCCAGAGCTTTACAAATTTTAGAGAAGATAGAAAACTGTAAATGGGATGATGATATTATAACTGTAGCAAAACAAATAAAGGCTGGTGATATGTTATCACCAGTTAAATAAACGGAGAAATTATGTGGGTAAACAAGTTAAGAAACATGGGTATTCCGCTAAGTTAGTTAGGGTTGTTGATGGAGATACAGCAGACGCAATGATTGATTTAGGGTTTAATGTGTGGCATAAAATGAGAATTAGATTTTACGGTGTTGACACTTGGGAAAGTAGAACACGAGATTTAGAAGAAAAGAAAAAGGGGTTAGCAGCAAAAGCGTATGTAAAAGACCTTTTAGAAAATTCTGATGAAGGTAAGTTTTCAATTATATCACACGGTACTGGTAAGTATGGTAGAGTTCTTGGAGAGTTATTTGTTAAGGGGCACGAGAAGTCCGTAAATGAATTACTTAAAGATGAAGGACATGCGTATGAGTATCATGGTGAAAAGAAAAAAGTATTTGGGAGTTAAATGAAAACATATAAAGACGTCGCAAACATTGTAGAGGCTTGGGGAGATTTTAAAGATGCAAGAACTGGTGGTAATACCAAGGCCCATTGGGTAAATCCAAGTGGTAAAGTCTATGATGTTAAAGATACTCATATTGAGTTTGTAGCGAAGAAACCGAGATTGTTTAAGACAACAACTGACAAGATGAAGAAACTTTACGACAAGTATGATGAGAAGTTTCCAAAACAAGAAGGTAAAGCTCGTATAGAGATTTTAACTGATATAGTTAAGAGTGGTTGGATACGAACAAGGTTCAGACCACGAGAAGGTGCTTGGGTTGCCGAAACTTGGAAGTGGGGAACACGAGAAAAGAAGGCAATTCGTAAGTGGGCACAATATGAATCGGGAGGTAAGAAACAATTTAGAATAAATTTTGTATCTACTTCTAAACGAAAAATAATTGGACATAGCTATAGTATTGATATGATTAGAGAACAAATAGTTGAGTCAAGTCTTTCTCGTATATGGAGAGATTTTAGAGATAACGAGTTTGGTATAGTTACATCTTGGAGAGTTGGAGATACAGATAACAGACAAAACTTATCCAAGTTAAAAAGTGCTATTCGTGGAGCTGGGTATGGGTTTGTTAGAATTGATGGAGTTGGTCAAGAGGAAGTTGATGGAAAGATAGTTCAAGCAAAAGAACCATCTCTATTAGTTAAGAATGTAAAATCTGGTGGGGGACCATTAGCTGATACAAAAAAGTTTGAAAAGTTTATGTATAATCTTGGAAAGAAATTTAAACAATGGGGAATTGTATTACAACACCCTGATAAAGGAACAAGACTTATAGCATTAAAAAATGAAGATGGAAAATCTATTTCACCAAAGGTAGATGCTAAAATGAGTAAGTTTAATCCAATGAAAACTGCTCAGTTCTTTTCTAAGATAAAAGGAAAACCATTTACATTTGAAGGTTTTAAATATGCAGAACAGCCTGAGAATTGGATACATGGAATGTCTTTGGAAAAGAAAGGTGAAGTGGATATCCATAAAAGGGAATCTACTGAAAAGTGGATGAAAGAAATAATGAATATATTAAAGGATGAAGAATGACATATGAAATAGTTGTATCTTATGCAACTGAAACAACAACTCAGATGTATAAGTATTATTGGTGGTCTGAATAATGGCGAAAAAAACAAGTTCGTTATTTAAAGATAGTAGGGGTACTAGAAAGAGAAAGAAAACGCGACAAGGTAAAGGTCGTGGAACAAAATTTGGATCCAAAGGTTCTAAACGATATAAGAAGAAATCAAGAGGTCAAGGAAACTAATGGCTAGAAATTGGTTAGATAATAAAAAAGGGTTATAAATGAAGTTAGAAGGTAAAAAAGTAAAAGTTATAAAAACAATCACTTCCGTAAATGGGGCATTACACGAGGGAGAAATCATACTTGTGGAGCGTAGAGAAAACGGACATTGGAGATGTAGAGACAATATGGGTCGCATCTTTTATCTGGAGGAATCAAATTTAAAAATAATAAAAAAATAGCTTGACTTTATCAAATATTATTCGTAAGATCAATATAACATGAGTAGACAACAATTAAGATTGAAGAATAGACAACATATGAAGTCTATTGCCAAACAACAAAAGTTAGATGGTGAGAATATAATTTATTTATATATGGTAAAGGAAAAGCCAAAACTGGGAAAAGTTGGAGATACACATCGTGGTCTTGATAAAAGAATCAAAGAAACGACTACTACTGCTTCGTTACATATAGTAGAACAATATTTTTGGGAAGCAAAAAAACACGATGGTACTAAATTTAGAGATTATGAACTCCATAAATTCTTAGAAGGTAAGGGATGGAAACGAGAGTTAAATGATAATGGTAACAAATCTGAATGGTTTTTTGATTTAACCCTTGAAGATTTTGAAAAAGAATTTGAGGAATTTGTAGGTAAAAAACCATCAAAAAAATATATACCACGAAAAGGTCAGGAATATTTAGAAGGTGAAATACTTCAGGCGTTTGATGATGGATTTAATTATGTTAATTTAAGTGCATGTGTTAGAGTTGGAAAGACTATTTTGTCGTTGGGTATTTCAAAGGTTAAGAATTACTTTCCAGTTTATATTGGTAAAAATTTGACATCCCAATCATCAGTTGAGGATGATAATGAAGAATACAATATTGTTCCAAAGTTTAAGTGTGTATCACTTCATGGTATAGATGAAAAAGTTGAAAATGAATTATCCAAAAAAACTAAAAGAATTATAGAATCTATTGAATTAGAAAATCCAGATAATAAAAAAATAATATTTTATATTGATGAGGTGGATGACGCTTCTCATACAATAAAATCAAGACAAGTTCTTGTACCCGTGGTAAAGTATTTCCAAGAAAATGGATATGAAGTTAAGGTAATTTGTATGTCTGGTACTCGGGCGTATCGAGGATTAAAAATATTAAATGATATTGCTGATGGTGAAAAAATTAAAGAGATTTCATTAACATATGGTGAAATGCAAATACTTCAACCAGAAACAACTTGTAGAAGAAATTTTCTAAGTATTACACATTATTCACCAAGTGAAGTCGAACTCTCTAATATATCAGATTCAATGAAAAGTGGAGTGGGGAGAAAATCTTTAGCAGGAACATTGGTGAATTTACTTGGAACTACGCATAGTTTTGATATAAAACTTAATCCAAAGTTTCCACATTGGTTTATTAAGTTTGCTACAATTGGTAAGGGGAACGCTAACTCGTTAGTTAATTATTTGAACAAAAATCATTCAGTTGTAGAAAATCAAAAGTATTTTTTCCAAAATGTAAATGGTGATTTTACTTCATCAAGAGAAGCTCAAGATTATTGTAAGGGGATTATAGAATCTCATCCCGGTTGTATAGTAGTGTTTATTACACAAGGAATGGCAACAACCAGTTTTAGTGTTAAGACTATTGGTAATGGTGTAGTTTTTACTGATAATGAATTAACTTCAGATGATATTCAATGTTTACATAGAAGTGCTACTCACACAGAGGGTAAAGAATGGTGTAATCTTATTGTCGTTACAACAAATGATTCACCAGAAATGAAATTTGATGATGTATTTGAAGAAGAAGTTAGTGGAACTGGTAGAGAAGAACGTAGTAAAATATATAAAGAAATCTGTGAAATTGATTGTATTACTCATTATTTAGTAAAGGATGGAAAATCTACTATTCCAGTTAAAATTGATAATTCAAATGTTGAAGTTATGTTAGATAAAAAGATGGAAAGAATGACTAAGATTTCAAGTATTGTACAATCACTTATGGATGAAGATGAATTACCAATGTTTGATTTACTTGATGAGTTAGTTAAAAATACATCTAAGAAATCCAAAACAAAAAAGGGAAAGTCGGTAGATATTTTTGGAAGTTCTATTGATAGTTCAAAGAAATCAAGTAAAGAACAAAATAAAACGACACTTAAAAAGAAACAAAAATTATTAAGGGCACTTGTTGAAAATATAGTTAAAGTTCCTTCCGTGTGTAGGATGATGGGAATATCTATTGAAGAATTTGATAGTTGGAATGAAATAGGAACATTACAAGAGGATATGTTTTTAGAGTATTATAATAACTTTCCAATATTGAAGGATAGGGTAAATCAGATATATGGTTTATGTGAAGATGAAAACTATTTGGTTAAAAATTATATAAATAAAATGGTATAGCGATATGAAACTATATATTTATAGTAATAGACATATAAAAGACCAAGTACAAAATATAGAACCTAATAGTTACATTATACTTGAAAATACACTTTCTCGTAGTTGGTGGTCGTTATATTTTAATTATTACAAAATAAATGAGAATAAGTTAAATCTAACGTATATGTTAGTAGAAGATTTTTTAAAATGGAGAACAGATATGAGATTTCATAATATTGGTGGTAATCCACCATATCAGGATGGACAATCGAATAGTCAACAAAATAAAATATATAATCAGATAACTAAAAAAGTAATGTCATTATTAACAGAGGATGGTGTATTGGGGCCGTGGTATACACCTATATCGGTTTTAAAAAAATCTAAGCGATTTTCTTTTATCGGAGAGAAGGGATTGAAAGAAGTTGATTTTACTGTGAATGATGACTTTGATTCGGGTGTAAGAATTTGTGCTACCACATTAGATAAAACATATGAAGGTGATGTTAAAGTTATTAACTCTAAAGGAAGTACAATGGTTTCACCTGGTCGAATGATTTTTGATTATACACTTATTGATGAAAAATTTGCAAAGCTTTATGAAAAAATAAAATTATTAAATTTTAATTCACCAAATAACAGAGGGTTTTATTATAATAATTTCGGGCCCGTAGTTTCGAAGAAAAAAACAAAAGAATATAAATATGAATTACATAAGTTGACAAAAACTGGTGATGTTGAATTATTTACTTACTTGAATCGTAAACCATATTTGTATGGAAAGAAAAAACTTGTAATTAGTAGAACAAGACAATTTACTGAAGCGGCCACCGTTGTGTCAGATAAAGATTTTAATGTAGGTCATGTTTTTATAGATATAGATAATGACCAAGAAATAGAAAATGTAAAATCATTTTTATTTAGTGAATATTTTATTTCACATTGTCAGCAATGGAAAACATTAGAGGGATATGGTTTTAATGACGCTTTAATTTATTTACCAAAATTTGATAAAACAAAACATTGGACTAATGAAGAAGTTAAAGAATTTATTGGGGGATTTTTGATTGATTGATGAATATATTAATCACGCTCGTAACCACGATTATATGAGTGGAATAGAACGAGATAAACTTCGTGTAAAACAAACAGCAGAAGTATTTACTCCAACTCAATCTGTAATATCAAAGTTAGATGATTTGGAATCTGGCCGACCTGACCTATTTAGTGATCCTAATAAAAGATTTTTAGATCCTACTTGTGGAGATGGCCAGTTTCTTGTAGAATATGTTATAAGAAAGATGGAGAGAAATGGTTGTACATTAGAGAAGGCATTATCTACCACATACGGGGTAGAGTTAATGGAAGATAATGTTAAGTTATGTAAAAAAAGATTAGCAGGCCCCAATCCCACACAAGAGATATTAGATATATTGGATAAAAATATTGTATGTCATGATGCATTAACTTATGATTATAGTTTTGGTGAACCAGTTGGAGTGGAAAAGTTTTTTTAGCAAAATAGAAGGAATAATAAATAACAAATGAAACAAAATACGAATCCCGCATTCAAAGATGAATCATATCAAGGTAATGTAAATGAATACAATCTTGATAAGACAATTGAATCTTTGGGTGGATACCACATTGATGGTAAAGAAAGAAGTTCAGTTAAAGGAAAAAAATATACGGCATATTGGAAAGATATCGGTATAGATTATTGGAAAGAATTACAATCATCATTACATTTTGATTATGTTATAGAAACAGAAAGTGGTCCTATATTCATTGATAGTAAATCAACCGCGATGTCTGATAAATGTAGGGCTAAAGCAGCAATACAATGTTCAGCATTTAAAACACGATTTCCTAATTGTAAAATATATTACATATATCACGGATTACAAGATAAGTATGTTAATGTGGTAGAGAGTTTAGTATCTGCCGGATTTTTAGATGGATACTGTGATGATGGATTTGAAGAAGATATACTAAAGGGTGTAAATATAATTCCACCTACATTTAGTAAGTTTTTTTAAGCAAAATAAATGTATCGTTTTCTAAATTAGATGATATATATTAGTGAAAGATTTTGTCACTCAAATGAGGACAAAACATAAAACCGAATATCAAGGTTCAAAAGAAGTTGATATTCATAGTTGACTAACAGTAACTAAAATAGGAGAAATAAAATGACTAAAGTTGCTTTTCATACAGGCATCCCTTTTTTCGATAGGGATGAATTTTTAACCCCGTTTGACAAAATGTTTGACTCGATGGTGGAATCACAATTCCCAGAAGTAGTTAAATCAGTTGGAGTCAAACCATATCAAGGTTCAGCATACCCAAAGGTTAATGTATATGAATACGATGACAAAGTAGGTATCGTAGCTGAAATCCCAGGACTAAACAAGAAACAACTCAATGTAGAAGTTGAAGATGGTATATTAACCATTAGTGGTGATAAACATACTACTTTCGAAGATGAAGGTGCTAAGGTTCTTCGCCGAGAGTTAAAACAATCTTCGTTCAAACGTTCCTTTGAATTAGGCGAACAGTTAGATGGTGAAAACATCGATGCCAGTTTTAAGGATGGAGTTCTTTCTGTATCTATCCCAAAGATAGAACCTGAGAAACCGAAGAAAACATTCGTAAAAATCTCATAATAGAGATTACAGAATAAATAAAAAGGGCTCAACCGAATTTTTAGTTTCCACTATAAATAAACTTAAAAAACTCAACCGAGCCCTTTTTTTATTAAATGGGTAAAATTAATAGAATAATTAAAATTAATGATATCCTATACGAGTGCTTAGGAACTATGTCAGTAGAAAGTTCTGAAATAAAAGGAACTGAATATTGGAAAAAACAATGGGGATCCGATACAGTTCTTAGAAATGGAAATGATTACTATTATTGTAGAGTTGTTATTGACGCAGAATTCGAAGATATTTAATAAAATGTATATTTATATGTAGGAGAAACATTATTATGTCAGATAAACCAGAACATTCAGACTATTTTAGAGAACTTATTCGTAAACTGAAGGAGTTAAGGATAAGTGCAGATAATGGTGAAATAATCGTTCCGAATGATGATGAAGATGTATTAGCATTTGATGAATTGGATTTACCATTTTCACCAGACGCGTTCGATAGGATGAATTCTGAAGAAAAGGAGGCATTGTTTATTTGGTTAAATAAGGATAACATGCCACAGGCGTAGTGAATGATAAGTTATTAGAATTAAAACGAAAAAAGTTACAGCAACAGATACTTTACTTACGAACAGAACTTGAAGAAACCCAATGGATATTTCAAGATTGTTTAAAAGAATTTGATGTTGAGTTTAGAAAGTATTTCAAAGACCCGACAGAGAAAAAGAAGAAAGATGTAATCAATGAACCTACTGAATTTGACATCCCCGCGACAGATGTTAATATGGTTTTTAAGAAGATAGCTCAAAAAACTCACCCAGACAAACTTATCAACAAGGACTTATCAGACGAGGATTATAATGCGAAGGTTGATATGTACAAAGAGGCACAACGGTCAGTAGAGAATAATGATTGGTCAAAGGTCGTAGAGATAGCAAAAGAATTAGGAATAGATATTTCTGGTATCAAAAATGATGATAGTGAATACTTAGAAGAGAGTGTTAAGAGATTAACAGAAAAGATAAAACAATTAAAATTAACTTACGCTTGGAAATGGGGAAATACTCCAGACCAAGAAAGAGAGATTGTTAAGGGAATGATTTTACAATCTCTTGGGTTAGACAAAATAAAGGAGAAATAAAATGGCAACACGTGATGAATTATACAGTCAGTTAAATGAACTATGGGAACAGTTTCAAGAGAACCACAGGTCACATTCTGAAAAAGGTAATAAGGCAGCTGGTGGTAGGGCAAGAAAAGCTATCGGTGAAGTAAAAAAACTTGTTACTGAATACAGAAAAGCTTCAGTATCAGAATCTAAATAATAAGGAATATATATTATATTTATTATTAACAAAGGAAAAGTATGTTAAGAAAACAGTTGGTTTCAGATAAAATTGACCAATTACAATTGGCAGTTGAAAGGTTAAAATCAAGTTTGGTAGTACCAACAGAACCAGGTGATGTTGGAACTCCAATACAGGTCGTAATAGATCAGTTACAACAGATTGAAAACCAAATTGACCAGATAGTTAATTTGATTGAATTAGAAAGTGATTAAATAAGTAATTGGAGAAATTATGTGGAAACCACAAGAAGTAGAATATTTCCATACTTTGTAGGATTGGCGGCATTACTCGTAGCGGGTAGTGCGGCATTTTACTCTGTATTTGGATTATCAAAATTATTTAGTGGAGCTACTCTCGCCGTAATCATTATGGCAGGTAGTTTAGAATTTGCAAAGCTTGTTTCAGCATCATTCTTATATAGGTATTGGACTAAGATAAATGGTTGGTTAAAATACTATATGACAGTTGGTGTTGTAACATTGGTTTTAATAACGAGTGCTGGTATCTTTGGCTTTCTATCGAATGCCTATCAGGGTGCTACGGTAGAGTTTGAAAAAGAATCTACCAAACTATTATACAAAGAAGATAGATTAGGTCAGTTAGAAGAAGATAAACAATATCTTAAAAGTGAGTTAGAATTCGCTATATCAGAATTACCCGACAATTATATCACAGCGAAAAGAAAACTTCGTGCAGATTATAATCCAAAGGTATTAGAAGTAAATGACCAAATATTAGATATTAAACAAGAGATAGGTGATTTAAAAACTGCCTTAATAGAAACTGGCGTTGATGTAGGTCCCGCCATTTATCTTGCAAGAGTATTTGGGACAGACGTTGATTCGGTAGTTCAGTTCTTTATTTTTATTCTTATCTTTGTGTTTGATCCTATGGCTGTAGCACTTGTTATAAGTTACAACATAGCTATGGTAAATAGAGAACGGGGGTCATCGGATCTCCCGTCATCTTTACCAGAAAAGAAAAGACTTGGATTATATAAAGAAGGTAAATCCATGATGGAGAAAATAGTTAAGGAAACCTTTAAACCGGATCCAGATGAAAAGAAACCAAAGAAAAAACCAAAGAAAAAGGTTGCAAGAGAAGTAAAAAAAGTTGATAAGGTTATAGATGGTTCTAATTTTGGTGTTGATACTTCCGATCTTCATGAACGTGGTAGTATTCAATATCCTGAAGTTATAGAAAAGAATAAAAAAAGTTAAAAATAATTAAAAAAAGCCTTGACTTTCTCGCTTTTTTGTCGTAAGATCAAGTATGGAAAAAAGGGAAAATATAATGGTTTTAGAAAAAAACATTAAAAGTGGTGTTACTAAGTTTATGGAACACCTTAACAATGATATGGATAAACCTGATGGTTATTCATACAATTTGAACACTCGTGGGAGTAAGTATTTCAAAGTTGAAATGACATCTCGTGGAAATCATCGTTCTGTCTATTGTTTCATAGAAAAATCAACGGGAAACATCCTTAAATCAGCTGGATGGAGAGCACCAGCCAAAGGTACTCGTGGTTCAGTTCTTATAGTAGATTCATACAAACATTCAGATTGGAGTGGTGGATGGTTATATAAGATTTTCGGAAATGTATATGGGATGATAGGATAATGAGTATTATTAAAAATCCCGAACCAAGAAAAAGGGAAATAAACCTACTTGGTCCTGAAGGAAACGCCTTTAACTTGTTAGGTTACGCGGATTCATTTGGGAAACAACTTGATTTAGATGTGGATAAAATTTTAGAAGATATGAAATCAAGTGATTATGAAAATCTTATTAAGGTGTTTGATAAACACTTTGGTAGTATTGTAGATTTAGTTTATAGAGGTTAAAATGAAAGTAAAAGAAATAATTAATAAATTAGAAATGATAGAAGGTTCATTAGATGACGCTTTCTATTCTTTACCAGAATATAACGCAAATGTTGATTCGAGGGATTACATAGATTCCGCACGAAATGAGTTATATTGTTTGAAAGGTGAGATTGAAAAGGATGTCTTAGATATAGATAAAGTTATATCTGGAAAAGAACTAGAAGAAGTTATGAATACATCACCAACATTGGCTAAATTATTATAGTAAAAAAGTGAAAAAAAGCCTTGACTTTATCAAATATTATTCGTAAGATCAAGTAACAATGAGAGATAATAAAATGAACTTAAATGAATATTTAATAGAAAATGACAGACATATTGGGGATGTGGTCATTCTTTTTAGTGTCGGAGCCGCAGTAGATAAGGTTAGTGGGGATACTTTTCCATTAATGGCTGATAACACTATTGGTTTTGATGAACCATTCAATCTTATGGATATGGATATATCTTATGATTCTGAGGAATGGTATAACACACTTAACAATGGGGATAAAAAAGTCGTTGATGAAGTTATGGACAACTTATCTTATGAAAATTATGTTGATAGTATGGTCGGTGAACCCGAATATTTGGGGGAAAGATAATGTCTAATATGAATGAAACAATTTTCGGAACAGCTTATATGGTTGGGAAGGACGAATATGTTGAAGGAAAACATAGAGTTAAAAATATCAATCTTATTGATTTAATGGATGAATTAGATTTTATTCCTGATGGTAAAAATGTAAATGAGATTTCAGATTTAAATGTTGTATGGTATTTAGATAAGTACAATGATATTTATATTACAGAGATATACGATAACGATAGTGGAGAAGTTTATTGGACTGATCCTTCTGAAGATTGGACAGACGCCGATGATGAACTTACATCAGCACTTTTGATGTATGGTGATTTAGAAAATACTATTGGGGAGTTATACTACTAATGGAAAAAACATACAAAACTATTAAAGAGTTCGCAAAAGATTATCGGACAGAAATTACTCCGATGATGAAATCCAAAGGTTTTGGTATTTCTATTTCTACATCAAAAGGTAGTTATTGGAATGATGGACGGTTAAATTTTCAGATTAAAAAAATCCCAAGTAATTTTTATGTATGGACTAATGAATATAGTAAATACAATAAAACTGAAAAGTCCCAGAAACTTTTAAATGTTATTAGAGATAGGGTAAATAATATTTTAGTGGAAAGTAATTTAGATGTTGATCTTAATTTTGATTATCATAGAGATGTTCGTTATAAACCATTACCCGAAGGGTGGGATATTGATGAAGTATAATTCAATATTCGTTTCAGTAATATTGTTAATGACAGTTGGATGTGATGATTCATCATTTCTGTTAGAACCTGTTGATGATTCTATTGTAGAAGAAACTGAGAATAGAGTTGATGTTTATCTGTTTGATAAATCACCTAATCTTGATTTAGATAATAATGGTTATTATCATTTAGATATTAATATGGGAAGTTGGCAAACATTACATAGAATATCAGGATTTATTATAGATTCAACATCAACAAATCCTGTTGTGAATAGTAGAGTTGAATGGGAATCTTCTCATTATTGGACTTTGGATGATACTCTTGGTTATTTTATTCGTAGGGGTTTAACAGATGATTTAGTTTATGTAAATGTGGATACATCTTATGTAATCGGTTTTAGTGGTATGGAAGTTCCTACTATTAATCCAGCAAGTTATAGTAACGCCGATGGAGAAGTAAATACAATGATAGCACCCGTACAAACTATGGTTGGGGATACAATGACTATTTGGTATTCTTGGAGTGGTTGGTACGCTGGTGTAAATAATGATTCATTGAAGATAGTATTAGATTGATATGAAAAAAGAATTAATAGATTATATTATAGAAAAATTTGATGGTGAAATAATGGAAGATAATCAATGGAGAGTTGATGGTTCTACTGGAAAGAAATATACAGTAGAATGGGATTCCCATCATAAAAATTACAGTTGTAACTGTTTAGGATATACTTATAGAAGGAAGTGTAAACATACTAATTTTATAAGTGAATCATTTAGAAACCAGCTGATAGGCCGAGCTGGTTCCAGAGTGGTCTAATGGGGTGGATTGCAAATCCATTATTCGCAGGTTCGAATCCTGTCCAGCTCTCAAAGGAGAAATAAAATGAAAAAATCTTGGTTGTTAATAATGTCGTTTGACGAACACAATGGTAGTACTAATGAAATTAAAACATTGTATCACGGAAAGACTAAACAAAGTATGGTAAAACATATGAATCTTTTACAAGATATGAATGAACATTTAGTATTGTCATTGATAGAAGTAGATAAGGAATCTACTTATGAGGATATTATTAAAACAGATGAAAGTGAAATGTATTTTATGGATTCCAAATTAAATTGGAATAAAGAAAAAACATATGAACAAATACAAGACGACATACTTGAGGAAAAAGTTATGGAGTCATTAATAAACGGCGATATGGGAGTCGCCTAAAGAAAGAGAAAAAATCATGACACCTAAAAAGAAAATAGAGATGCATAGTTACAAGGAAGGTAGTATAAGATACTTAGCCTGTCAGATATGTGGACACTATGAAGTAGTTGGTGATGAAACTACTGCAGTAAAATGTGGTAGATGTGTGAGTCTGATAATGATGAATAAATATCCACACGAAGAACCTAAATCATATAAACCAACTGGTCGTCCAGCAGGATGGCATTGGATGAGTGAGTTCGTGGATAAAGATGGTAATGTATTTCACAAGGGTAAAGAACAGCCTAAATTAAAGGGTACTCTTAAACCTACAAAAGTAAAACCACCTAAGAAACGCAAAAAGCGTCGGAGTAAACAAGCGATGCTTGTAGCCGAATATAAAAAGAAAACTGCATTGAGAAAGGCAGTTAAGAAACAAAAAGACTTTTTAAATCATAAAATAGATAAGGGATAAAAATGGAATTAATGAATTGGTTTATAAAACCATTTAATAAAGGTATGTTGTGGTTTGGTAGTAAATTTTTTGATACTACATTTTTTGGAATTAAGTTAGGTTGGATAGTGGCGTATGGTAGTATGATGTATTTGATGTTTACTCTAACAGATTTAATATATGAAAAGGGGTTTGACGAAGGAGTTAAATCCGTAACAATAGGAGTCAGTGAAAATGGCTAAAAAGAAAAAAGATATTCCATTTCATATCGCCCACAATTACAAACAATGGACTTCAGATCAAGGTTATAAGTTTTGGGCAAGAGATGAAGAAGATGCTAAAGAGTATCTTAAAGTTATTGGGCACGAAAAGTTAGAAGAAATAAAGGAGTCATAATGTTTGAATTTATAGTAGTATGTCTTTTAATTTACATAGCCTATCAAGTCGCCAAATCTAATGACAATGATTGGTTTAACAATTTTCCATATTGATTAAGGAGTAAAAAATGACAATGTTACCACAAAAACCTATCACTAAACCAGGTGAAGGGAAACAACGCCAGAAGCATGTTTCACAAGAAAGATATTTGGAAGAACGATATCAGATTTCTGCCGGTCTTAAAGGACCAAAAAGATTAGAGGGAGAATCGTTTGAAGATTTTCGGACCCGTAGAAAGGCCGAGAATGGTTTATTGAAAGAGTATTTAAGAGGAGTATGGATTAAAAACGAAGAATGACTGTATCCCAGAAAAAATTAAAACACTTATCAGCTACAATGTTACATTGGGCGGAAGAGAATAAAATCCAAACCAAGAGAAATGGTAATTATGAAATACCACAAAGAAATAAATGGAAATCTGATTTTACGTTTGTTACGAAGTTAGATTTTATGTTAGCTGATGGTCTTGATGATAAGTTAAAGAAAAAAGAAATGAAAATGTGTAATGAATTATATAGTTATTATAGTCAATGTTATATGAGAAAATAAAATGACAAATTTCGAATCAACAAGTTGTAAGATTTTAGGTGTTATATTATTTCTTTTAATTGTAATTATGGGTTTACAATTAATGGGATGTTCACGTTCAGTTCCACCACCACCATCAGATTATATTGATGAAGTGGATACATCAAATTTTGTTTAATGATACAATTTGATGATATATGGGTGAGGTTGCATAAATCAGTTGAAATGATTTCAGAACCTAATTGTCCAGATTTTTATTTTTTTGGGGGAAGTTTAAGAGATATTTATATGGGAATAGATCCAAAAGATTATGATATTACTACTGTAAGTATATCTGATTTGTCATGGTTAATATCTCGATTACAAGGTATGGGATTTAGAGTAATAGCCGAAACAGATTTTGGATTAAAAATGAATTTTTTAAGTACTTGGATGGATGTGGGAGTTGGATGTGAATCTCCTGTAGATAAAATAAGTAAGGTTGATTTTACTTGTAATGCCATAGCAATAGATAATAATTTTAAATTATATTATCACAAAACATCATTTGATGATTTAGATAATAGAAGATTACGACAACTTGATACATTAGAACATCAAGGGAGTATAGAGGAAAGAAAAATAAAATTCACACAAAAGAATTTTAAATTTCATAATAAACAAGATGAAAAAAAGTTATATAAATTTAAATTAGAAACTGAACAATTAAAACCAAGTGTTCCATTTTATATGGATGCCAGGACATATGATGAAAAAAGTAATTAATTGTTTTAAAGAAACTAACCCAGTTATAAATAAAAAACTGAGAAAGGTGTCAGTAGATGAAGGACTACATATTGCGAAAGATTTATTCACTATCCTCGCAGAGCGGAAGGATGGAATTGGTCTTGCTGCTAATCAAGTTGGGATTGATGCTTCTGTTGCTGTGGTTAATGTTAGGGAGCCCCTTATCTTAATCAA
>Ga0208012_1000197_pt1 | contig 24143 bp, 31 predicted proteins | sample 15BtaG_FD_184090 | JGI IMG/M metagenome (GOLD analysis project Ga0208012, IMG submission 184090) | Marine viral communities from the Subarctic Pacific Ocean - 15B_ETSP_OMZ_AT15312_CsCl metaG (SPAdes) (version 2) | ecosystem: Environmental > Aquatic > Marine > Oceanic | place: Pacific Ocean... | reverse complement strand
GCAGGCTTTTTTGTTCCTGAGGTATGTTTGAATGCTTCTGCAAATGTCTTTATAAGCATTCCGATATCTTTTCGGTCCTGCCCAATATCTCCCCTGAGCCAATGGCCAAGGAACAAAAAGCAAAACTTTTCTTTAACATCTTTCATTTCAGTGATAATAGATTTTTCAATATCATTTGTTCTATGAAAGATGTCAAGATCTACACCTTCAAATAACACCTCGACTGGTTTTTCTAATCGTAATTCACCAATCTTCTGCTTTGTCTTATCATCATACTTATCAAACACACAATCTTTAAATACTTTTTTAGAATGCTCTGATACTGTAATAATCTTATCCATTCGGTTGCAACCTTCGATCCACTGCGGAGCACAAACCGTAGTTTCAATTCCAGCTGTAATGCCAATATTATATTTTCCATGCGGCTGAAACTCGTTTGGAACTGATACCTGAATATGTATATCAGGCTGCCTGGTAATATTAGTATTTGCAATTCTGCTAATAATATCTTGATCTGCTTCCGGATCTAATGCTGTCATTGGACAAGCGCCCCATGGCATTGATACTATTTGAATTTCATATTTATCAGAATCAATTAATGATCTCACAATATCTCTTGTATGATTACCATATCCCGATCGTGTGCTAACGGGACCTTGTACTACAATAAACTTTTTCATAGTACTCCCATTTTTTCATTAATCTTTTGCGGCCTTACCCGATACATTGAAATCTTTTTTCTAGGCGTCCACTTTTCTAAGCATTCATTAATACATTCAATAAATCTAAATGACATTCTTCTCGCCGACATATTAGATTCATCTCCTAATACCCATTCTCTCCCATCTGCTCCCATTTGTTCTCTATCATCCGGTGCAATATCATACCAATACTTGATAGCCTTTGCAGCATCATTGAAATCAGCTCGGTCATCAAATATAAAAGGTGTTACAGGAGAACCTGCTAAAGATCGATTGCTAGGAAATACTGGTTTTGACCATCTTCCATGGAATGTATATGTCCCGGCATGGTTAGTTGGAAAATCAGTTGAGAATTCAATCCATTTACCATCATCATCCGTAAATCTACATCCATCTTGCAATCCACCTGTTACATTATTAATGATAGGGGTACCTGCATGTAATGATTCGCACCAGGAAATACCAAATCCTTCATTGGATGCCATATTGATAGTTACATCTGCGATATTGTACATGAAGTTCATCATCTTAGTATCTACAGGCTTATCACTAAAGATAACTTTATATTTAGGGCAAACAGCTGTTTTAACTGCATATAAATCCGTACCATTTTGATCGATAGGCTGGGTATGCATAAGTAATGCACATCGCTCTGCTTTTTCTTTAGGCAACGTCTCACAGAAATTATTAAATGCCAATACTACATCTCCTGGATGCTTTCTATGTATATTACGGTTATTCCAGAATACTACAAAATCAATATCATTAGTCTTTTGAAATTCTTCCTTGAATTTAATAAATTCATCATAGCCATCCGTTAATGGTGTAATCGGAAAGAATTTCTTTTCATTAACTCCATGCGGTACCCATTGTACTGCCCAATCAGGCTTTGGAAATTTCTGTAATACATTTTTTACGATATTCTGCGTTTGCCGTGATATATTCATTAGCAAATCACATGACTCATAGAACGGCTCGTTCCAAGTTGGATAAGGCAAATCATCCCATATGTTGTAATACATTAATGGCATGGTCTGACGAATTTCATGTTCTATCTGATATAACCATTGCCAGAATCTAGGATCTGTAAAATGTAATATAGCATCTGGCTTTTCTGTGTTAATGATCTGCTTTAATATATTAGCATCTCCATATCCATCTACAGGATATATTTTAACACTTGCATCTTCGACTCCTGTTTCTTTTCGGGCATCTTCTGATATATCAAATACTTTACCAGCATCTGGATGCTTGATTGCTGCTCCTAATTGTACCCAATCATATTCTTGGCAAGTACCTAGCACAAATTCACGTGCCATAGTTGCAATGCCAGAATGCATCCGCAAATCATCAGCTAATAAAAGTATTTTCTTTTTCTTTGGCTTGTTAGGATCTATCTTCCTCAGCCGAGGTAACTTAATTGAACTCATATAACTCCTTAAACTATTTAATATAAATATACATTAGGGACAGTTAATCATCTTTTTTCTTGGAGAAAATATAGGTATCAATTGGCCAAAATACTAATGCTCCTATAAATTGAAATCCGATAACTGTTGCCCAATGTGGCCATTGCAAAACATCTGTAAATAAATAAAGGCAAGGAGTTGTAATAAAGAACCCTGCTTGCCATTTTGCCATATACTTACCAAATGTCTTTGTGAAATAACTTTTTATTGTTTTCATGATATAATTACTACTGGTTTATCTAATTTTTTTACACTTTTTATTGCACTTTCTGTCCCATTGGCAACTGTCCTTGCCGGTACCAATGCTATCATTTTATCACATGCTTTTGCAATTAACATATTCCTATGATGAAACTGTGATACGTGATATGGCTTTCCATAATAAGAATCTGGCATTACTGAATATAGATTGCGTGGTGTATGTGCTGGATTGTATTCTTGATACTTTAATCCAAATTCAATTGCATATTTTTTTACATGGTGGTCGGCTCCATCCTTAGCTCCACCACTAATGATTATTAATTCATCGCCTACTTTACGCTTAAGAGATGTTAGTATATCTTTTATCTTGCGAGTATTATTATATTCTCTCGATCCGATTATTGCTACTTTCATTCTAATATTCTTTTAGCCTTCGGACATAAATCTTCATTATTAGCAAATTCACAATAGCGACAGTTTTTGCGTCCTTTACCTCCAACCGCCGGATAATCCTTATCTAACTTATATGAACCATCCTTATTGAAAGAGGATTCAATGAATTGAAATAAATCTCTATTCAATTTATTACGAGTCGGCTTGCCACTTGCAGGACGGAATTGCTGTACTCTCTTCTGCGGAAACATAGCTCCTTCGATCAATTGACGCTTCACTATAAAGTATTCAATATGAATCTTTTCTGCATTGACATCAAATTGCTTAGCATAGTACTCTTTATATAATACCAATTGCTGAGCTTTAAGCTTATCAGCCTTCTGGTATTTATTCCATCCCATTGTACTGGTCTTAATATCTATTATAACGATTTCATCCGTAACAGTATTGCGTAATACTATATCTAGAAAGCCAATCATCATAATATGAGAATGCTCTTCTGATACAGGATGGCATATTGGAACTTCAATTCCTACCAACTCCCAATTTTTATTAGTGAAGTATGCAGACCGCTTACGCTTTACCCAATCTAATATTTCAATCCCATGGGTATAAAATTCACCCAGTTGGCCTTTAGTTGTAAAATGTTCTACACCATTATCCAATGACTTCTTATATTCAGCTTTCATGTTATCAGATAACATAGTATGCAATGGTAATGCATCGGCAGCCTTAATAGATTCCGTATACATGACTGTAAGATATGTCTGGAATGTTTCGTGAAATGAGGTCCCGAAGAGGGTGTGTATACTTTGCTGGAAAGTCCTCAATCCATGCGCATATGCTAATTCCCATTGTTTTGGGCATTTAGCATACATCGCATATTGAGAATAAGATATCTTCCGATCCTCTTTCTCAGGCTCTCTCAGTGAGAATTTAATAAGAGGACTAATATAATTAGATTCTTTCATACTATAATATAAGAAAAATTATTGTAAGCTACAAATTATTTCTTCCATAATCCACGTTCTACCAACTGAGCTATGATACCGTAATTTGTAATATCTTGATAGGTATCTACTAATGATTCGTTGTTTGCTTCGCGCTTACTTACAAGCAAATTCTTCCATCGGTTAACTTTATCATTTAATCTAAAGAACAATCCAGATAATGCAAATTTCTTTTCATCATCTGTTTCAAGATTAGTACCTTGAGAAATATTCCCCATTCCATAGTCGAGATGTTTTTTGCAAAATAACTCAAATTGCTCATCCATAACTTGTATATAACCATTATATATAGTTGGATATTCTTTCATCATGATTTCTCGTGATAAAGTTTCTATGGATTGAGGTTTTACATCGCTATTCTTTGTCATTTTGGTTTTTTCAATAATCTTTTAATATTAGCATCGTCGTTACCATACCGTTTTAATTCAGATACCAATTCTTCCTTTGGTAGCAATTCTAAATAATCAGATGCTTCTTGCTTATTCACCCAAAAGCGGTCGCATATGAACTTCACCAGCTCCGGTTGATACTTATTACCTTTCTTACCTTTAATATACTTAGAAAAAGTCTTTACCTTAGGTAGCAGTTCATAATACAATTGATATACCTGCTTCTTATCTAACAAGCCAATAGTATATTGCTGTAACATATCAACCAACTCAATATAATCAGGATTCATTGATAGCCATCGATTAATAATGTATGGACTAAATGACTTCTGGTCTACTTCGGATAACGAATCCCAAGAGACTTTCTTATGAGTTAAATTAGCAAGATGGTCAAAGATAGTTAATGCCTTCTTAGCCATTCAGATCTGAATCCTTAGGTAAAAACTCTGAATTGATATGTCCACAATCATCACAACGAAATAGTGGAATAGGAACAATCTGTTCTTTACCAGTAGGTGAAATTATCGCTGACAGCCTTTTGAACATTTGAACTGAGCGAAAGATCTTTCCTCCACATTCTTCACAACAAATATCTTTAAGATCGCTTGCACTAATCTTTAATCGAGTAGGATCCTGTTGTCCTATATTTAAATCGATTTCTTTTCCCATAACTTATTACTTTATTTCTGTTAACAATTTTACCATCATCGCCATAACATGCAATTCTTTATCAACTGCAAACGAATCCTGATATTGAGCTTCTGCAAGTATTAATATACAACTTGCTACATGGCCTTTAGCATAATTATCTATCTCATCAAAAAGAAAGCGATATAATGCCGTAAAATCTCTTACTTTACTATCATTAATTAATTGACGGATCTGCTTGAAGCATTCTTTCTTGTCAGATTCATTATTTATTATATCAAGCAGTTTCGTCATATAATTTGCTTGAACAATACTATGCTCATCCAACTTCAATACGTTATCTACCGTATGACTCTGACACGTATTAAGTATTCTACGGATATCCGGATAACCATTGTTGACAACAGTGACAATATCATTGTTATCAAATGTAACTTCTCTTTCTTGTAAGATAGCTACCATTCGTTTAGCTACATCTGCTTTGGATGGCGGCTCTATACCAAACACCTGACAGCGAGATTGAATAGGATCAATAATCTTTTCAACATAATTACAAGTCAATATAAATCTTGTAGTCTTTGAAAATGTCTCCATTAGGTTACGAAGAGCGGCCTGAGCATTGGCAGTTAAGTAATCTGCCTCATCGAGTATACAGATCTTCCATCTACGGAATCCAATAGTACTAGCAAAATTCTTTATCTTCTCTCTTACCGTTTCTACGTTATTCTCATCAGATGCATTGAGATACATTACATCGGCATCAACATTATTAGCAATAATTTTAGCTAGCGTAGTTTTACCAGTACCAGCTCCTCCACAAAACAATAAATGTGGTACATCACCTGATTCTAAATATACTCTAACTTTACCTACAATATGCTCATTGCCAACATACCCATCATCTAGATCTTTAGGTCTATACGATTCTACCCATAGGCTATTTTCTACATTTCCAAACATTTGTTATTAGTTACCTGATGAACCAAATCCTCCATCGCCTCTTTCTGAATCAGATAACTCTGATACTTCTTCGAGTTCAATTTGTGGATATGGCATAATAATTAATTGTCCTATTCTCTCTCCTTCCTGATATTTACGTATCATTGGATAGTTCATATCCTTTGGAAATCGATATCTAAATTTAATTTCACCGCGATAGCCGGAGTCTATAACTCCTACACAATTTGTTAATGCCAAATCTGTCTTGCTAACAGAACTTCTTGGAAACATTAATCCTACATGACCTTCTGGTACCTCTATTGCGATTCCAGTAAAGTATTCAATGTAATTGTAGTTTGCATTAAACTCCATGGCTACTGCAGTGAAATCTAGTCCAGCATCCCCATCTTTAGCGTATTCTGGTATAACTGCTTTGGGATGTAACTTTTTAATCGCTACTTTCATGATGGCTGTAGCTGGACTAGATAATATGTACTTGCAAATCCATCACCTTTAAAAGTAACTCTTGCCAATCCTGCTGAAGATACTTCTAAGCTACCTTCCGTTGCATCTTTATTAGCTGTTAAGATTTCTTTGAATAGATTTGCATTGAAACAAACATTAGCTATATCCGCATCAACAGTAGCATCGACATTAAATGTAATTCTACTTGTTTTCATGCTAGAATAATTGATAATGAGCTCAGCTTTATTATTAGATGTATTAACAGCAAAATTAGTTGATTCTGGTAACGCATTCTTCGATTTGATAAATCTATCAGCAAACCCCTTGTCAAGTTTAATCTTAACAGTAAAATCAGGCAACTGCTTCATTTTAGGTACTTGCCTAATAACAGCTAAGTCTGCTAGCATAAAAGTAGCATCTGAATTACTATCCGATACCTGCAGGCTATACGCAGTTTCTTCTGCTTTTTTGATATCAACATTGATATCATTTTCTAATGCAGATAGTATCTTTACAAGTTGAGATGTTGCATAAACTCCTAACTCGCCATTCGGTAGATCAAAATCTTCTGCAGACACAGTACCTACAACATTCTGGTCATCTGTAATAAAGTCGCAAGACATTGTTTTATCTGCTACAACTAGTTTAGTACTATTAGCATTGCCAGCCAAATAATACTTATCAATAAACGAAATTAACTTTTTCTTTTCCATAACTATAATATATAAAATTTTTACTAAATATCAAAAAACTTACTGAAAGTTTCATTATTTGCCATTGTTAATGTTTGGCCACCATATTTGTTATACAATCCTACATGTTTTTCATATACCATATATGGATCATCTGATTCGAACATTTCTTCCATGCTCTTTAATACTAGATAAAAATCACGTGGTAATACCTTTTCTAGTAACTCGTCATGTGCATTTACCAATTCTTTAATCTGCTTAACTGTTTCAGTATATACAAACAAATTATTCATTGTCATTTTATTATATACATTCGCATCATATTTAGCAACTTCATCAAAAGTAAATCCTTCATATACCGGATGACCTAATGGATTAGGCACTGCCGTTCCTGGTATATATGGAAGGTTTTCTCCTTTTGGAAAGTATAAATCAGTAAAGGTCATTTTACTCAATTGAGCCGAATGAAGTGAAGTTCCATACACTGGATATAATCCTGGTGATGAAGAATCTGTCGATATTTGGATTCTACCTCCATAATGCTTATTCATCATCTTTTGGAAATATGCTAATAAGAAGAAATCAGATATTTTGGAGATTCCTAATACGTGTATGAACTTGTTTTGCTTTTTTTCAAATTCTCTATGCTTAAGTAATGGAGCTAATCCACTCATAAACATTGATACTCTTTTCTGAGCACCACCAATACACCAACCGTTGAAATCAAAGTCTCTGACTCGGTTATACCAAGTTTCATATTCTGCAATACTATTACCTTGTATTACATTTAAGAATTGAGTTTTACCTGATTGGTTCTCTGCGAAATATTTAAAATTCTCATATGAGATATCTAAACATTCTCTAAACTTACCTTCATACTTAATACGCGGCGGTATATCCAGGTTAACGGCAATATCCGAATTGGCCTCCAGCCAATGGAATATCTTCTCTTTGATCTCTGGCGACCATTTAATAGCCCCTGTAACCAATTGGAATCCTCCGGAATCACCTATAACCTGGACGTCATCACCACAACCATACTTCTGCCTGGCTTCCATATCTTTATAATGGTGACCGGCAGTAATTAGGAAGTATGGATGTCTCCATCGCTCTGGAAATGACTTGTCGTAGAATCTAGCAGTTAAGCCAGGCTTAACCTCTTTATTCTTTTTCAGAGCATCTGCACTACCACCTGCTGATAATGAGGGGTAGTATATTAATTCTTTACTCATACATTTATTCCTTTTCTTGTTAGTAGATGCTTGCATAATTCTTTTTCATGCCAAACATTTAATTCATAATCAATTCCGCTTGAAACGATCATTGCCTCGGCCAATATACCAACATCACATGCTTCTGCAATACCATGCTCCGGTCTCTTTGTTTTAATAGCATTATTCAATACTTTTAAAGCACTATCAACTTTAAATGGAGTATATCTTCTACTAGCCTCAACCGTTTCTTTAAATGATCTAAAATCAGGATATACTAAATCAGTATCAAATACATCACCTTCAACTGCTGTAAATGCTACATAATCTTGTAATGCAGTATTGAATTGTATTTCTGAAGTCCTAAGTTTGTCATAATATTCCTGCTTGGTAATTCCTTCATAGATTTTAAACCTTGGCTCGGCCTTTGCTAACTCTCGCAACGCTTCCACGGTACCTGGCATCATACTTCTAATTTCTTTACCTGAGGTAGTTATATGCCATTCCCATTTTGGATTTGCATCTAGGAATTGCTCCGCCACTTCCATCATAAAGAATGGATTCTTTTCTTTATCAAATCTTGAAGTATAAACTACTACATTATCCTTAAAGGTCTTTTGAATATTGCCAGCGGTATTCCGAACTGATTCTGAATGAACTGGTAATCCTAATACATGAATAGGTGCAGTAAACCCTGCTTCTCTCAATTGGTCTCTATGAATTGTACTTGCTACAAATATGCCAGCTAGATATTTATCAAATCCTAACTCGTAATAACGCATCCATTCTCTCATTGGAAACGTGAAATCATATTCGTCAACCGATTGAGCCCAGCACCTTGTATAAACCTTTACATTTTTATATCCATACAAGTCCCAAGCATAAAATAATGCTTCAACTCCAGGATGCCACATATCTTGAATATATACAACATCGCCATCTTGGAAATCATCAGACCGGATAGCTTCAAGTAATCGTGTTACTTGGCTCATTGCAAATACTCCACGACCTACTGCATCTAATACAGCACCGACTTTAATTTCCTGATCAGGATCATAATCGCCAGGCACAGATATAAAATCTACATCATCCTTAAATTGATTAAATGCCGCTGGCATCCAATCTTCTGTCAATTGACCTGTATACCTTGCTTTAAGAGGTTCAAGGCCTAAATACCATACTTTTTTCTTTTTTGTCATATTATTGCTCGTTCCTATCATACTTATAATCATCAGGCGTAATTCGCTGCATACAACCTTTCATAGATTGAATAGAAGCATACTTACCAGTATCAATTGAAATAGTATCTGTACTCTTAAGAAGATCGATTGGATACCTATCCTCTATTCTATAGATTATATGCACTCGATTAAATACGCCTAATGGAATATTTTTAATTGTACCTTTATCTGCCTCGATAGTTACTACTTGATTAGTTTCTAATATTTCTAATATATCATCCCAAGCATCATTCGGCTCTGGTGGCAGATATGGTTGATTGCAGTTTCTCACATATTCAATAGTAAAATAGATATGTGGATACTCTTTATAATTTTCTGGAATATGCTTTCTTACAAATACCGTATCGATATCTGCAAACCGGCCTTCGCATTCACGGCCATACCAATGAGATTTACCTTTCATCTTTTAATTGCTTGATTTGTAAATAATATATGAAATTAATTTCAATTATCCAAAAGAAAAGAATTGATTTAATGCTGCATTATTAGGAATCGTACCCCAATTGCAAGCTGCATAAAAATCATTTAACTTGTTTTCAAATGCTCTATTGAAAATTTTATCATAGTCAATATAATCTTCAACCATCTTAACTATCTCAGGCGGATCTTCAAACCCTTTAATAGCCAGCTGGTCTATACCAAATGAATTGTTTTTTAAGTAAGTCCATTTAATCTTTTGCGCGTCTAGTATTGGTGCCGTTGAAGTAATACTGTAATGAGTCAAATAATCATTATAATTCAATGCGGCCTTTACATGTACAGGAGTACGTGACTTACGTTTGCCAAACAATTGACCAGTCTTCCATTTTTTTAATTCTTTAACACCGATTGGTGACATTACTTGTAATAATGGTAGTGACTTAATATGTTCTTTGAAATCTAAAATTTTAGTATCTACTAATTCTTTAGCCGACAACTTAAGTATATCTTCTAATATCTCTGCCATGAACTTTCGAAAGGCAGGTGGGAAAGAAGATCTAACAACATCTAATCCTTTTACATCTAATCTAGATATCGTATGGCCTTCCTGATTAATCAACCATTGAGCATAACGCTTCTTGGCAATCCATAATCCGGCCTTCGCTACAAACTCTTGCTTAATATCAAATCTATGATCTGTTACATTATGGAATCGCTTAGCATAGATATTATACATTTCATTGATAAACTGCTGGACCTCTGATGCAACTTCTATAGTCTTTTCGGCCATCCACTTTTCATCGTTGATATCATATTTAGGATACCGCTTTTCAATAATTGGTAATGATGAAAAGAATACACTGTCAGTATCTATATAGATATTGAAATCTTTTTCTACTCCAAGCTCTCGCGAATAAAATTTATTACCAATATCAGCCGTAAACTTAATCAATTGCTGGCCGGTACTTGTTACGGCAACTGTATTATCAGGATCATAAAATCTAAATCCAGCATTTCCTAATGCTCCATAAAAAGAGTTAAGCATAATTTTAGTAACTAGCTGCAGCCTATCATAATATACTGCCTTAGCATCGTCACCTTCCCTTTCGCTCTTCTTTCTTAAATTTTTATATTCTACACGTTCATTGAACCACTTATCCAGAATCACTGGTATCAGGCCAGGTGAATCTGTTTTATATACCACACCATTAGCTGCGATACTATATTTGTTAGTAGTTAACCATTCCTTAAGAGATTCAGTAGTATATCCTTCATTGCCTGGCATTAATGTTAAATGCATTTCTTCGCCACGGATAAACTTATGGCCATCGAAGCCAACAATCTTACCTATTTTAGTTTCAGGTGAGATATTGCAAGTCATAATGATGGATGGATATAGCGATGTTAAATCTAAGTCATATACCCATTTATATAATCCTGGATCTGGAGTTTTTACATATGCACCTAATAAATCAATAGCAACATCCAATCCGCCAGGTAATGGCTTATTAAGACCTTTTGATAAAATAAAGACATTACGCTTGAAATCAATATCAACATATTCAGTTTTTTCACTTCCACTCTTCGATGTATGTATTTTTAATTGGCCAGAAGGTGGTGTATCTTTTGGAATCTCATTAACACGTATTTCTTTGCTACGAGCTATATAATCACCAGCCGTCTGTATCTTAACTCTTCGCTTCCTGGATGGTGCAACTATATTATTTCGTTTAAGATATGTTAATGATGCTCCGTCTAGATATCTAGTAGAATAAAATACATCTTCATATGGTACATGACCTTTATGACATATACTCATTGCCAATTCAATAAGCTGCATCTTCTGATCTAACTCGACTACCAAATCAACATCTGTCAAGTTATAATCAATATACTTTTGAATATCTGTAGTAAAGAGAGTATTCAAATCTCCATCATACTCAATCTTACCTTTACCTAATTCTTTCCGGGATATTGCATCTAATGCGTAACTAGATTCTTCTGAATATGTAAAGTTCTTATACAATGCCATATAGTCTAATGCAGATACACCTGCTATAGTATATGAATCACTACGCTCATTATATTTAACTTCTTTGATAGGTGACAATGCATTGGCCATCGATTTACCTAATACCGAAGTCATTCGCCTATATAAATAAGGAATATCAAATCCATCGATATTCCAACCGGTTAAGATAGTAGGATTAGTCTGATGATATTTAAACAAGAATTTCTGTAATAACTCTTCCTCAGTTTGACAAGATAAGATCTCACAGTCATTTGCTTCTTTAGATTCTACTAACCGACGCTTATCTAAAATAAACACATATCGCATATCTACTTGATGATCATAATACGCGATAGATGTAATTTCTTTATTTGCAGTTTCAATATCAGGATATCCACCTTCAATATCAACCTCAATATCAAAAGTTAATATACGATGGTTAACACTCGACTCATCTGAATCAGTATATCGATCAATTAAAACACGAACCTCAGGCCTAACATCTGATTCATATAATCCACGATCATCGCGAGTAGGATTAAATACTTGTTCTAACTGATTACCATCTAATGCTACAAAAGGACCATATGGAGATTTTTTATAAGCGTATGGCTTATATTTTATCTTCTTATGACCTTCAATATCATCCCATAGATGAATAGTATTCGTCTTACGTTGATAGTATATATTCTGATACATTAATTAATTTTATACAAATTTCTATAATTACGCTTAAGGCCATTATCATCAAATCCATAACCTACAAAAAACTCATCGCCATGGTCAGGAAAACAAACATGATCGATTGGAAATTCATTATCCTTTCTATTAACCAATGTTACTACTTTAACCTCGGCAGGCATTTCATTATCAACACGTTTCAAAATCTCCATCATGGTCTGACCAGTATCAACTATATCTTCAATAATATATACGCGCTTGCCTTTAAGCGATAATTCGATATCTTTAGTAAATTTAACGCCTCCGGAATTATCTTTACCAATATAAGATTTTGGACGGATAAAATCAACCTCAATATCTATACCCATATCTTTCACTAGGTCCGTAAAGAACATGAAAGCGCCATTTAATACACCGATCAATACGGGTGGATAGGCCGAATCACTATTACGATGCTCTTCTGACAATGTATGAGCCATGGCTCGAACTCGTCGTTCTATTTTGTATTCCGGTATAAGTATTTTCATTAAGTCATTATATCGTTTACAGCATCTGCAAATGCCTGCATTGGTGTTTCATGTTCTCCATGTAATGCTAAAAGTAATGCATTATAAACTAATTCAGCATCCATACCAATACGATTAGCTAATTGTAGCTTGGTTTTGATATATTCTAAATCAGATTTAATTTGTTCATTACCCATCGTAGCCTCTTACAAATTCATAATATTCATTTCTGGTAGCTGGATCTTCTTTGAATGCACCAGTTAGTTTAGCAGTCTTCATACTTGCACCACCATGCTTTACTCCACGGCATTGTACGCAATTATGAGTAGCTTCAATCATAACCGCAACACCATTATTATCATTAATAATAGTATCTACTGCATTATGAATAGCAACTGTTAATTGTTCTTGAATGGCACCACGTCTTCCAAAATGCTCTACAAGTCGATTTAATTTACTTAAGCCTATAACTTTTCCTTCATTACCTGGTAGATAAGCTATTGAAACTGTACCTTGAATGACCTGATGATGGTGCGAGCACATTGACGTTAATGGAATGCCACCTTCAAATACTATGCCATCATAACCATCAGATGGAAATGCTGTAATGGCTGGTGCAGCTTCATATCTGCCGGCCCATAGATCATTTACATATGCCTTAGCTACGCGCCTAGGCGTATTAGATGAATTAGGATCATTTCTCCAATCCACACCCAAGGCATCTAAAAATTCTCCAAAGGCCTTTTCCGCATTATCGATAATCTCAGCTTTCTGAAATTCAGTTAAGCTAGTTACATTACCATGCTTTTGTCGCATCTCTGCTAACTGCAGTGATATTCCATTAGCAAATCCTTCTTTTACTAATTCAATCGTATTGTCATTTCCCATTTTAACCTTCTGTTGATATCATTGATAATTCTGATTCTCTAATTAATGCATACTCCTCTCCTTCTAACATAACCTTTCTACCATCATTAAGCAAATGGTTTTGTACGAGTATAGTATCACCTACGGTAGCCGTCATTGGTATCTTATCACCTGTTTGAGTAAATAGTCCAGTTCCGACTGATATAACTTCTCCGTATGTATATGACGTCTGGTTAGCGGTAAGTAGAATGCCGCTTTTGGTTTTCTGCTCATCTTCCGTTACTTTAATTAGGAGCATATCTCCCATTGGTTTCATTTTCATTTTAAACTCACTTTTTTATTAACTTCTTAAAATATAAATAATCTTTCTGAGATTTCCTACAGGAAGGTCAGACCCCAGTGGTCATATCCCAGGCCGAAATGTGCATTCTAGATAGTGCTATAAATTTATATTTAATTCCCATTTCCATTACCCATTTAGTTCGCTCATGGAAATTTTCTCGCGAATCCATTCCTGGCATGCAACATACATTTGTCATTGGAATGTTAAATGGATTGATAAATGTATCGAACATTTCTTTAATATCTTCTTCATCTGAAACTACAAATTTAAATTGATAGTTAGAATGTGACCTAATAGAATGCAATGCATTTTCTCTAATACGCTGCTTAGGACTCATACCGGAATTTGCTAGCTTAGGCGAGCAATTAATCTGATCCATATATATGGATAACTCTCTTGTTAATGGGACTGTGCCATTTGTTTCTATTTCACAATAAGGTGTAAATGGTAAATCGCATGTATAACAATATTCTTCAAAGTATTCCATAAAGCCAGCTATCGCTCGCTGATGCATTGGTATGGTAGGCTCACCTCCAGTCCAGATGATATGAATTACTCCTGATGCTATATCAGCAAGTATACCTTGTTCATCCCACCGCTCGAACAAGTATTCATATGGCCGATGCGAGCCTTTTGCCCATTCTGGTATTGAATCACAAGTCCATGTAGCCTTACCTTCCAGTTCTAAATCTCCTTGAAATGAACCTGGCGTATCATCCCGTTCTTCTTTCTTAAACTTATTAACAAATTTAGGAGTTGCACCACAAGTTAAATTGCAATTAGCTAATCTAATAAAATATGCAGGTACACCTGTCGTCTTTCCTTCCCCTTGGATGGAATAAAAGTCTTCTGAAATAAGTATTTTATTTTGTTCTGTTCCTGACATTATTTAATCTCTTCATATATTGATGAATTTTTATCATTTTCAAAGCACTCTACTCTTACTACCTTACACCGACCTGCATCCGTTTTAGATAATACCTCATTGAAATGGTCAAATACTAATTTAGCACAAGACTCAGCTCCCATCTTCTCAAGGAAATGTACTTTAGCCAGCCCCATTTGACCCATTTGTTCAAATATATCTCTATAAGGATCATTAGTTTGTATAAGTAATGTATGGTCCCACATATGATTCATCCATGACTTAAGTCCATTACCTATAGGTGAATCTTTAAATCCACCATAGTCAACAATCCAATTCATATCATCTAACCCCATATTTTCATCATCTGGTGTATTAGATTCAAACCACACTTTAAACTTTAAAGCATATCCATGTAATAATTCACAATGTGAGTGCGACGCCTTCCATTGACGTAATGCAACTGAATAATTGTCGAATATCTTTGTTGATTGAAATTTACCCATTTTTATCCTTCATACGTCCAGGCTACAAAATATTTCCGGCCATCGGTTAATAAATGAGATGCTGTACCAGCACCATCTAAAGCAAACTCAGCGAGATAATTATCTCGGTTATCTTCTGATTGAAATAATGCGAAGTTCGATGCACGTGGATATGTTTCCTTGAAGGATACCCCAGTCGCATTTACTGAGTTGTTAGTAACTGTCTCCATCATCATAGTACGGAGATATTCTTGATCACAGCCAGGAACTTTATACCAGTTAAAGTCCATAGCTAATTCTTTGTAATTAAATGATTTCTGCTTTGCCATTTTATTTAAATTAAGATATATACAATATATGAAACTATTTTCAATCTACCAAACTTTTTATAAGAATGCTGAGCCCCATCCAATATGAATTATCACAGTGCGTTCTGTGAATCCTGGAATTTTATTCTTTTCAAGACGTTCAATGATCGCATCCATATGAGTGTTGCGAAAGGTCTTTTTACGGACCTTCCGGGCTTTTGCACTAGTCTTATATGTGATAGTAATTGGTGCTTTTACGTATGCCATGTTATCGTTTATCTACTAGAAAGAATCTTTCAAATTTAGCTGGACTAAATTTAGTTAGAGGTTCATCTGAATAATCCATATCGAATCTCACTGCGTACTTGCCTTTCTTGGTAATCTTCTTGAGAGTACCAAAGCATCCGTTTCCGTTAACGATATTATCACCTAAGGTTACGTTACCTTCGTTGAGATTTATTTTCTCCCAACCATCTGTTAAAAATTCTGCTTCTGACATTATATTTAGATTTATTAATAGATTGCTTCATTTTTATGAAACTTTGGATATAAATCTATCGTTTCCAAAATCCCATGAATGGTAAAGTGCAACAATGGACTGTAATCTTTTATTACTTCCATTTCTTTATCATTGCGGATATCATTTGCATAATCAAATCCATCATATAATCCAGCAAGCATATTAGATACTGAACCAAATGCGAGTAATTTTTCTGATGCCGGATCAACGATTCTAAATAATTCTGTCTTGCACATTGAGATCAAATCCATTGTCTCTTCATTCATCCATTTATGTCTATCAAAATACTTTTGCAAATTTCCCATCTTTCTCTTTCTTTAAAGGTTATATCTAAAGATGGCGAAAAAATCAACGCAAACCAACCTTTTTAGTAACTTTTTTCAACTTTTTTTAGGCGAAGAAAGGATATACATTGTGTATATCCAATCCTCTGTACCTAAATATGAATATATCAAGCAATTTCGCATTGCCCTCCCACACAAGCCAATTCACCTGATAGATTTGTATCATCGTCCAATTCAATTACTTTACTCAAATCAACATTAGATAATGATTCCATTAATTGTTCATATTGCTCTTTCGTAATATCTTCGAATGGAGCTTGCTTATATGTATGATCAGCATATGGTAGAACGGATAATCCATTGTAATGCATGCGTTCTCTCCACATCCATTCTCCTACAGAATCCCATTCGTGGTCTCGAATTGATATGGTAGCAGATACATTATGTGTATTTGACCCGGAACGATGTCCTGACTTAATCCATTCTAAATGCACTTGCTTTACTCGTTCCAGCAATTGAAATGGTGATTCGGTTCTTAAGATTGCACCTTCTGGTGCTTTCTGTGGTACTGATATTACAGCAGTATCATGTGGCCGGAAATATTCATCTTCAATTAATTCTGGATGATGAATAGCTAAATAAGTATAAATAGCTTCATTCTTACCTACTCTCACTCGCCTAATATAATAATCGTTATGCCAGGCATGAATGCCAGATGATGTTCCTAAGGTTAATGAGGTTGTGCCAGCTGGCTTTACGGTTGTACATCTTGCTGATTTATTGATACCTAATACTTTAGCTACCCTAGCATTTTCTTCTTTAACTATTTTAGCTGCGGCTTTCATATTATAACCTAACACTGTACCGGAACCTATACCGGTCATTGAAATACCGATAAGCGCATCCTTTTCCGTTGTTCGTTGCCAAATAGGTCTTAGATAATGAAAATCGGTATATCCTGCTTGAAGCGTACCAATGAAGGCAGCTGCTTTAACTCTAGCTTCATAATCCTCTTGTGATGTGATATCCGATGCATTTACCTCGCATAGATTACAGAATTGGTATGGCCTTAAGGCAATTTCACAGCAAGGATTAGTACCCCAATCTTTATCATTCGATAAATAGATACCAGGCTCACCTGCACCAGATGCTTCAATACGCTTCCATATGGTAGTAAAGAATTCTTTAGTAACCTTATGACGCAGTAATACTGCTGAATTATTTGCTCTTCCTCTCTGTGGATGCAATTCCCACCAGTTACCAGCCTTGCAAGATATCATTTCATCATCATCTGCCGAAAACAATGATATAAGCGCCGCGCGCCTAATACCACCAGCCAGAACGGCATCAGCAATATAACAAACGATATCATGCACATCAATAGCTTTGAGCTTCTCGCCATTCTGTTTCTCATTTAGTATTCCTTCTATTTTTACCAATGCCTCTTTAAGAGGTTGGGGTCCAGGAGCTTTACCACCTGATGTAACTAAACGAGCACCTTTTGGCCTAATATCTGAAAAATCAAATTTTAGTCTAGATCCGCCATAGAAATAACTCTTCATTAAAACTTTTATAGCATCCGCCCAACCTTCGATTGAATCTGCAATTAAATATCGCCGTCGGCGATCTGGGTTTGGAGCATGAATTTCTGGTAATGCATCTACGTGATGCCTCTGCACAGAATACCCAACTCCGGTACCACCTAGTAATAAGAACATTACTTCTGAGAATGATCTCCAATCATCGATAGGTAGATAAGCACAGTTATAAACTCTGTTAGGTGATATTTCTATAGATTTGCCACCGAATTGCAAACTTCGCATTGATGGTAATACTTTTTTATTATATACAAATTTATATGCTGCTTCTATTTCATCTTTGATACCAGGATATTTTTTAATATGCATTTCTTTGTTCCGAGTAACTAATTCTTCCCATGTTTCTCTTCGGTGCAATTCCGATTGATATTTAGCGTACTTCATGTGTACGGTGATATCGGAGAGTACTTCATTAGATAGTTCCATTTTACGACCTTATATTTTTAAAGATTTATACCCTCGCGCGATACGATAATTAACGAATTCTTATATAAATATGTTCACGCAGAGCTATTAACTCTATTTTTGACTCAAAAAAGTAAAGCTTTTTCAACCGAAATCACCGCTCTTGATTTCCTTAAATTTTTGAGACAATAACTTCCGAGCCAATTCATTTCCATTAGACATTTGTTTCTGAGTATCCTTACCTTGAATGGATGTATCATTATATATATCAAATTGTCCATTAGATGTATTCATTTTACTTGGTAATGTAATACCATCAGGTCCAAACCTATTTTTAATTACGTGCCATCTACCAGTACCAGCTAATTTATCTGTTACCTTTCTAGATAGTGATATAATGAAATCAGCTACCATTACCTTACCATATGATTCAGCAATCTTACTTGCATCGATAACATCTTCCTCTAATGCCGATCTATTTGCTTGAGATGCAGTCCATACCGGTATTTCATATTCGCCTGCCATACCTCGAAGGTCTTCATATATACCTTCTAATTCATGTCTCTTCTCTTGTCCATGACCTCTTAACAAATCAGCATAATCTACAATAATTAAGTCTGGCTGTTTGCCTTGCATTATACATTTTTCAACATGCGATTTAATACCTAATACTGATACTGTTTTTGTTGGATAGTATTTGATAATTAAATCACCATCTACTTCTTCCAATTTTTCTTTTACTTCATCTTGATAATGCTTTAGATTTTGATTTGCAATTCCAGTTATAACAGAATCATATCTCAATCCAACATATGCAGCATTTAATTCTAATGTATAATGTACTACAGTTTTTCCTTTCTTAACAGCATGTGCCCCTATATTCATTAATGCCCATGACTTACCAATCCCAGCTGGTGCAACCATTACACCTAACTCACCTTTACCTAATCCACCATCAGTTAATTCATTAACAATCTCCCATGGCGTTTCTTGAGGGTACCGTACGGACTCTAGATATCGAGCATCTATATCCATCATGTAATCATGTCCAATATCTTTATCTCCACCAGCTTTTAAAGCCGTATCAATTTTAGCTTTAATATCCTCATACTTACCATTCTTAAGCAATGATACTGAATCCAATATAGCTTTTTTGATTTCCTGATTTTTACAAAATTCAATTGCTTGTTCTTTGATAAACTCTAAATCATCAGCACCAGTGTATTTCCAGGCATCTTTAAGATGGTCCACGATTTGCGTCTTAAGAACATCATTTTCAATATCTGCCATTTTAACCTTCATTACTTCTAATGAAGGCGATGCTTTATATTCTCGACTATAATCTAATATTGTTTCAACTACCCATTGGTTGGCTTCTGATTCAAAATATGACGGAATTAATATATCAGATATCTGCTGGAGAAATATTTTATCAGTTAATAAAGATGTAATTGCTTTTATTTGGAACGTATATCCAAAATTCGACAAACGATCAGTCATTTACTATTTCTTTTTATTTTTAATGTCATACATCAAATATATAATAATTTTTTAAATAATCAAATGCTAGCGTAAGCATTCAATGAATTAAATGAATTGAGCAGCCAGGTATCGACATCTTTAATAGATGTATATAATTTATCAACCATGAACATCTTTTTGAATTCTAATATGTTAGTTCGATGAGTTGTTTCATGTGTCTTATCAAGTATCAACATTTTTGCGTTACCTGATATATCTACTTCTTGTAACTGCATTAATTGATGGTTGCGATCTAATACACCTGAATCAATGCCTGACTGCACTTTTTGGTATATTTTTAATTTTGAATCAGCAACTCTATCAGCCGTATATTCTTTCATCTCATCTAATGAGACAGGCTGGTTTAATAGCATTGGATAATTTTTAATTAATGTTTTTAATCCAACGCCATCTACTCCTGGAATATTATCCGACTTATCTCCAGAAAACATACGATACATCAAATAATTTTTATGATGCATTCCTACCTCATCGGCAAGTGTTTCTGTAGTATACATTTTCTTTTTAACCGGACTCCAGACTTGGATACGGTTGTTAACTAGTTGTAAGAAATCGCGATCGGTAGATACTATAGTTACCTTTTGAGAATCTTTAGTATAAATTTCATTTGCGATATACGCCATGGCATCATCGGCTTCAATATTATCTATTGCCATAATATTAACAGGCAATAAATTTAAATATTCAATCATTCGGTTGAACTGTCGTCTCATCGAGGCTTGCTCATCTTCCAGATCTTCAAATTCATCATGTCGGTTGAGTCGCGTTCTTACCGCTCGATTGGCCTTGTAATCAGAATATATCTTTCTACGCTTTACCGATCCACCCTTACCATCGAATACTACTACACATCTGGTAGGCTTATGCATTCGTATAACAGCGGCCAATGACCTCATAAATCCAACAACACCTCCAATATGGTCTCCATCATCATTTAATGATGGTATAGCCGAGAAGACTCGGATGAACAGGTTAAGACCATCAATAACCATAATATGACTATTTCTGTCTTGTCCTTCCTGTTCAACCCGCTCCTCGTTGATTTGATTTAGGATTTGCTTGTATCTAGAATTCATCCTTCTTCGTTTACAAATTCATTATCAATTACTACATCATCAATACCAATATCTTCGCCTGGCTTATACTTAAGAATATATGATTTGCAAATTGCTTCATATATCTCAGCTTTCAAAGTATCATCATCAATTACTAGCTTTTCAAAATCTTTAGATAGGAATTTTACATCCTTTCCAGCAGTACTAGTATACGTATACCACGCGCCTGCTTGAGAAACTATTTTATGATCTTTCATGATATTTAGCCATCCACCATAATCATCAATACCAGATTCGAAATAGATATCATAATCAATCGTTTTCAATGGTGGTCCCATTCGATTTTTTATAACCTGTGTTCTTGTCTTAATACCAATAATCTGATCAATGCCATCTTTTTTAACTTTGATTTGACCAACCGACTTCAATCTTAGTCTTACTGATGAATGGAATGGTATTGCCTTTCCACCACTAGTCGTCCATGGGTCTCCAAAACTAACACCTAATCTAGTACGTAACTGATTTGTAAATAATAAACAAATCTTTTCACGTCCTAACATATTAGTTAGCTTTCTCATACCTTTGGATAGAATAATGGACTTGGAAGTTGCATAACCATCCTTATCATATTCAGCTGCCATTTCGATTTTAGTCGATGCACCCATTACAGAATCTACTACAATTGTAACCAATCGATCTTTATTAGATTTTCTAATTGATTCAATTATACTTTCGATTGCCTCAAAAATATCCTCGATAGTTTCTAGTGGAATATATAACATCTTTTCAAGATTGATTCCAATAGCCTCTAAAAAGTCTCGACTAATAGCATTTTCAGTATCAATATATACTGCCATGCCACCTGCCTTTTGAGTATTGGCCAAAGCATGGGCAGCCAATAATGACTTACCCGATGCTTCAAGACCAGTAATCTCTGTAATCCGACCAACTGGAAATCCTCCACCTGGTCTATTGGATATTGCGAGATCTAGCATAGATGACCCAGTTCCAACCCAACCCTTTACATCTGCCGGTGTTTCTGTATCACCGTCTAGAAAGAAAGCTGTTTTATGATTGGTATTTTTAAACTTCTTGTTCAGTGCCGAAGCAAGCTCCGATGCTAACTGATCAGTCTGTTGGCTTTTAGTTTTACCTGCCATCTATAACCTTTTTTAATTACTTGTTAAACAATTCGTCAAACGCATCTGATACGTTATCGACTTTACTTACATTTCCTGCAGGAGCTGCCGCGGCTGGTGCTGATGCACTTTCTTCTGCCGTTTCACCTTCTTCTGGATTCAACCAATTCTCCAATGCCTTCTCAAGTTCATCATATGATGGTTCTTTGAAGATATCCGAGATGTTAGGTTGCTTGCTAGCTACTAGCTCCGCAATATTGCGATCTTCTGTTAGAGCCGATGTATTAGGCTTTACACGAATTGCTGTCTTCGGATATGTTCCTGGAGAATCAGATGGTGTAAATTCTACTACAACATCACGCCCATTCATTGGATCTGTAATATCACCGTAATCTGGATCTGCGATAAATCCTAGGATTTCAGTATATACTGTTTTACCGAATCCCCAAAACTTAACACCTTCAGATTCTTTACCTCTTACAACAACAGGTACATAAGTCCTCATTTTTGGTTCCATCTTCTTACCTAACTTCCATTCATCAGATACTCCAGATGATTTTAGTTTCTCGGAAAATTCTACAACCGGGTCAGGACGACCATATGTCATTGGTGATAGATAATTGCGTTTTGCAAGATCATAATGAAAATGCATTTCAAGAAATGGATTCTCTTTGTTGTGCTGATAAGGAACAATTCTAATTTGTTGCTTACCTGGTTCAGGCTTCCACAGATTGTTCTGCCTGGTTGTTTGTGACTGGAGCTTGCCCAGTTTGCTTCTAATTGCGTCTAAATCAATTGCCATTTGTTAATCCTATTTTTTAATGGTTAATAATTATTAATATAAGTACTTTCTTTCACGAATCCTAATGATTTGTAAAAAAGTATTGAAAAAAATTGTTATTTGTTATTTTATCGGATGCCTTTATCATCATAATATGGATCCGGCCGGCCTTCCGTATCACTTGTGATACTTTCTATAGCATCGCCAAGCATTTCCTGTAATTCAATAAGCACATCCCTCATTGCAAATATACTATCCTCGCCAATGGCATATGAACCACGTCTAGCGTTTCTAATTTCATATGATACCTTAGCAGCTAAATCTAATGCCGATGTTGTGCCATTCTCATCAAAATAATCTTCATTCCATCCATCGCTAGATTCCCATGGCTCATCATTACCATCCTCATCGTCATATTCATCCTCTCGTAATGATTTGGATTCATGTGCGGCCTTTACATCTGCCATTGTTGGTAATGGCTTACCTGGTTGACGTTCCCATGCATGAGATTCGTTAAGACGGTTACCGCCAATTCTGTTAAATGTATCTCGTAATGTTTTTTTCATTTTATAGCCTGTAAATTGGCAATTGCTAAGGCTAAGCCTCTTCGAATGCCATCATTATAATTATTTTCACCAAACGGTGTATCGAATTCTTTCATCTTCTTTGATAACCGATCTATAACGTCGGTTACTTTGCTTTCTGACATAATATCTCGAATCTCTTCTCTAAGCAATGTTCTGAATTCTGATTTTTTCATTTCGGTGTCCTTTATACAAGTTCCTTAAGGACTCGCTTCATTATTTTATTCTTAAGATATTCTTCTTCTTCATCCGATGGCCACTCGTACCCAGAATCCTCTGCCCAAGGTCCAAACCCGATATCAGATAATTTTTCCCAAGCTGCATCGATAATTCCGTCAATAACATCTTCATATTCATCTTTATTCGCTTCAATCCATGCTTCTGGTAATT
>Ga0208012_1000196_pt1 | contig 24171 bp, 21 predicted proteins | sample 15BtaG_FD_184090 | JGI IMG/M metagenome (GOLD analysis project Ga0208012, IMG submission 184090) | Marine viral communities from the Subarctic Pacific Ocean - 15B_ETSP_OMZ_AT15312_CsCl metaG (SPAdes) (version 2) | ecosystem: Environmental > Aquatic > Marine > Oceanic | place: Pacific Ocean... | reverse complement strand
GCGATCTGTGCCCATTCAACATCGACAGACACCAGCGCTGTTCCGCTGGTGGACATCAATTCTCAGCGGTGCTGGGTGCAGGCTGGGGCCGTGACGGTGAATACATACGGGCAATCCACAGAGCCCGCCTGGGGGCTTAAGCCGTCTGAACTCAGGCTCGCCCTCGCAGCCTTCAAGGTGTCCTCCGGGACTGCCTTCTACAACTACTTCTCATCCGTTAGGATCCTTCGCCTTGGTGGGCAGAATGGTGGAGCCGGTTAGCTTCAAAAGATCCTAAATCACAACTATTAGTCATTTCCCACTCTTACGAACTATTTATTTCTGATAAGTCATCAGAACTGGAGTTAATTCTATGTCTTCACTATTAGAAGAAGCTATTGTAGACGCGAAAGCCCTTAAGGAAGCCGCCCTCAAAAATGCCGAAACGGCAGTACTAGAGAAGTACTCCGTGGAAGTAAAGGACGCGTTGTCCACTTTATTGGAACAAGAAGACCCTATGGGTCTAGAAGAAGAAACAGAGTCTGCAGACACCTCCTTCACTGATGAGGTCCCGTACGCTTTTCAGAATGAAGAGCTTGACGGCCCACCCGCAGACGAACTCATCGAAATCGATTTTGATCAGCTTAAGGCCAGGATCAGCGAGGAAGAGGCTGCAGGCGACACAGCCGGCGAAGGCGACCTTAATGATGCCCTAGGTATGGCAGACGATATTATGCAGGAAGACGGCCCCATCACGAATGATATGATGGATAATGATGCTAAAGTTGATCAGGGAGAAATTGAAACTACCAATACAGGTACCGACGATGAGACCCCCGAGGCAGGCTTAGAAGAGGATATCGATCTCACCGAAGAAATGATATCCGATCTTATCGAAGAGTTGGTACTCGATATGACGCCGCGCCCGCAAGGCTGGGCCTCGGTTAATTCCGCAGACAACAGTATAGAGCAGGCCAACAACGATGCCATGGCCGCGGCCAATGCCGCCCACCTCGACGAAGAGGAAGAGGGTGATGAAGAGGGTGACGAAGATATGGGAACCGTTGATGTGGTGCCCGATACACAACTCTATGAGACGAAGATCTCAGAACTTAAAGAATCAACAAGAGAGCTTAAGGCTCTTTTAATTGAATCCAAGTATCAACTCACAAGGTTGAACTTGGAAAACGCCAAGCTTGTTTATCAAAACAAGGCTTTGAATAGCGCCTCCTTGAATGAGCGACAAAAGAAACAAATTGTCGAAGCTGTTCAATCTGCCAATTCTGTTGAAGAAGCGAGAATGATCTATGAAACAATTCAAAACGCAGTGGGGTCCACGCCAGTACAGCGCACACGACCACAAACACTCCGTGAAGCGGTTCAGAGACCAGCCTCGATCTTACTCAGCTCCAAGAAAAACAACGAGGCAACTGAAGACCCAAGAATGGGTCGGATGCTGCGTTTAGCAGGTTTGAATAAATGACATTCAACAACATATATAGGAGGTTATAAAATGTCTATTGTACAGAAATTAACCGAAGGTATTGTCAATCGCGATCTCTCGACAGAGGGTGCGGCGCTTATCACCAAATGGGAAAGCACCGGACTTCTAGAAGGAATCGGCGATGATACCGCTCGGAACGGTATGGCACGTTTGCTTGAGAACCAGGCAAAAGAGCTACTCCGTGAGTCTTCCACCATGGCTGGTGGAGACGTTGAGGGTTTTGCAGCTGTTGCATTCCCCCTCGTTCGCCGTGTATTCGGCAACTTGATTGCTAACGATCTCGTTAGCGTTCAGCCGATGAGCTTGCCTTCGGGCCTCATCTTCTTCCTCGACTTCACCTTTGGTGGAGTCTATCAGGCTTCTGGCCAGAACACTGAGACTCGCCTCGGTTTTGTTGCCGGCAAGTCAATCTACGGTGGCGACGTCGTAGGTGCCGAGATCACCGGTGGTGTGGATCTTACCGGCCTTGCTGGTACAGATGCAGGCGGCCCTTACAACTTGCGTAATGGTTACGCTTCGCCTACAGGTAGTATTGCTACCTTTGGTCAGGTTGTGTTCTCTGGTACCCTCGGTGTCGGCGGAAGATGGTGCGCGAATCCAAGCGAGAATCTCGGCGCCGGACCGGGGCAGCCCATGCCTCCGTTGCAGGTAGATGAGGTTCTGCGTTTCGATCCGGATCTTGCTTCTGGATCCGCCTTCTGTATTATCGAGAAGACCATCCCCGCGGCTTCCCAGATGAACTGGCGTGACCTTTCGGCTCTCGCTCTTACTGCATCCAACACAGCAAACTTGATGCTAGTAAATCGCCTAACGGTGATGAGCCAGTCTTCCGATGGTACTCAAAGGTCCTCGATTTCGACTGGTGCTGGTGCGGTCCACGCGGTTATGCTCGGCTCAACCCTTGCAGGAACCCCGGCCTCTCTAAGTCACAGTGTGGTGAACGCGGTCGCAACCTTCCCGATGACGGATAACTTCCAGGCCGTGAACTCTGCGATTGGTGCTATTGAAGGTGCTGGACAGTGGGCGCTTGAGGGTAGTGATCAGATCCCCGAGATCGACATCAAAGTCGATTCCGTGGCTGTCACCGCTGTCACCAAGAAGCTCAAGGCCAAATGGACCCCTGAGCTTGGGCAGGACCTCAACGCATACCACAACCTCGACGCCGAGGTTGAGTTGACCCAGATCCTTTCTGAGCAGATTGCTCTAGAGATCGATCGCGAGATCCTTGAGGACCTCGTCAAGGGCTCAACTGCTGGTACTCGTTACTGGTCCCGTCACCCGGGTCAGTTCCTCAACCGCGAGACAGGTGCAGTTTCCAGCGTAACGCAGGACTTCACCGGTAACGTGAGTGAGTGGTACGAGACCCTCGTTGAAACCATCAACGATGTCTCGGCACAGATCCACCGCAAGACGCTCCGTGGTGCTGCAAACTTCTGCGTGATTTCACCAGAGATTGCTAACATCCTAGAGTTCACTGCTGGCTTCCGTGCTAATGTGACTGCTGATAGCGACCGCGGAGACGCGGGTGCTGTTAAGGTTGGTTCCCTCTCCAAGAAGTTCGACCTCATCGTCGATCCTTACTTCCCGCGTAACTTGATCCTAGTTGGTCGACGCGGTAGTAGCTTCCTAGAGAGTGGTTATGTATACGCACCTTATGTGCCGCTACAGACTACCCCCACAATCTTCGGTGTTGAAGACTTCGTGCCTCGCAAGGGCGTGATGACTCGATATGCCAAGCAGATGGTGCGTCCTGATATGTATGGTTTGGTGATCGTTCGCGGTCTCGAATCCTAATATACTCGACGTTAGGTCAAAATAGTAAAAGCCCCGTCTCTTTTGAGGCGGGGCTTTCTATTTACTACTAGACAAACAGAGGACCCCTCATGGCCATACCAAAGCTTAATCCGGCTTCGACAACAAATACCAATGTTTTGCCGGCCACTGGTAGCACAGGAAATGTTGCCGCCACACTCCCTTTCGGGATATACTCGTCCGCGGCCTTTCTCTCTGGCGCAGCAGACCAAGTAGCATACACCTACAAGAAGCTGGGCGGGGATGTATTAGACATAGAGCTTACTGAGGGGAATGTATACTCAGCATATGAAGAGGCAGTACTAGAATATTCCTACATTGTCAACCTTCATCAAACCAAGAATTCTCTTTCCGACTTCTTGGGCGCAGCAACCGCATCTTTCGACCAAGACGGACAGATCACGCACGGGCACGCTCTGTCTGGGTCGAACATCGAATTAAAGTATCCTCGCTTCGATTATGGGTACGTCCGAAGAATCTCAGAGGGCATTGCAACGGAAACCAATCTCGGGGGCACAACACCGATTTACTCTGGTTCTATCGACCGTATAGCTAACAGACAAGACTATGACCTACAAACGATTTTATCAGCATCATCCCTAACAGACACTAAGGCTCTCTATTATCAGAGAATAAAAGACAAGAGAATCATTGTGCGCAAAGTATTCTTCAAGACCCCGCGCGCAATGTGGAGATTCTATGGCTACTACGGCGGTTTCTCAGTTGTGGGAAACCTCAGAACGTACGGACAGTACGCTGATGACTCTACCTTTGAGATTGTGCCCACGTGGCAGAACAAACTGCAGGCAATGGCCTATGAGGATGCTCTCTGGACGCGGATCTCTCACTATTCTTACGAGATTCAGGACAACAGACTAAGACTCTTCCCTCGGCCAGACAGCACAGGGCCCAAAAAGTTCTGGATCCAGTTCTCTATCGAGGGCGACTACGAGCCGTGGGAGGAAAACCCCCGCGGGCGCACTGGAACAGAAGGCATCAACAACATGAACACGCTGCCGTTCCAGAATCTTCCATATAAAAGAATTAACTCAATTGGAAAGCAATGGATCCGACGGTTTGCGCTAGCGCTTACTAAAGAAATGCTCGGCCAAGTACGCGGCAAGTTTGCTGTGGTGCCAATTCCTGGCGAATCGGTCACTTTAAACCATGCAGAGTTGCTCGGTCAAGCAAAAGCAGAGCAAGATAGTCTCCGCGAGGAACTGAAGACAATTCTGGATGAATTGACATACGATAAACTCGCAGCAGTCGACTCTACTCTGCAAGATGCAGCGAAGAAAGTGCTGGAAAACATTCCAGCAGGCATATACGTGGGCTAAGGAGTATAAATGTCGCGAAGCAAACGAACTCAAGCACAGATCCAGGACACAGAGGATCAGAAATACGATTATATTGGCGACAAAGACGTTGCCGACAAGCTGCATGAGATCGAGCTTATGCCTTCGACCCTGGAAACAATCGATCGGGCGATGTTGGACTTCATCGATGAGGAATTAAACTTATCGGTGGGAACAAACGAAGGATTTAAGAAGGTTCCGGTCCTGTGGGTCACCGCAGAGCGCGCATATCAACTAAAGCAGAACAAAGATATCAGAGATTCAGAAGAAACACTGATTTTGCCCTTGATTACCATAAATCGTTCTAACGTTACAAAAGAGCAAGACTTCCGCGGCACGGTATACGCTAATTTATATCCAAATCCAGATGCTCGGGGTGGTACTATTACAGTAGCGCGAACAATAAACCAGAAAAAGACAGCTGAGTTTCAAAATGCCCACTCTAAGCAGAAGAAGGGCCCCGATAAAAATGTCAGCAGTAAAATGTTGAATACGAACAAGAGAAATATGTCGACCCAGCGCGTTGTCTATGAAACCATCACAATGCCGCTGCCAGTCTGGGTTAAGGTCGCTTATGAGATCACAGCGCGAACAGAATATCAGCAGCAGCTAAACGAATTGATAACTCCTTTCCTGACTGTCCCAGGAAACTCCAGAATGCCCAAACGAATCCACAATGAGGGCCATTATTATGAAATATTCATTGAAGGTAACCTTTCTGACGGATCCAACAAAGCTAATTTGGGAATGGAGCATCGGAACTATGAAACTACCATTAATATTGAAGTGTTGGGTTATCTAATGGGCGATGGTGACAATGATGAAAGACCCAAAATAGTGCGCCGTGAAAACGCTGTAGAATTTCGGTTTGCTCGCGAAAGAACAATACTTGGCGATATCCCCGATACCATTAAGGATGGATTTTACAGAGAATAGTACCATTGATACTATTTAACACTATTTACTTTTGAACATTTTCAGTGCATAGGAGAACCTAACGAATGTCAGTTAAAAATTATAGATTTGTTTCCCCCGGGGTCTTTGTCAACGAGATTGACAACTCCCAGGTACCTGCATCTCCTGCAGGCATCGGCCCAGTAATCATCGGTAGAGCCGAAAAGGGCCCTGCCCTCCGACCGACCACAGTTAACTCTTTTGAAGAGTTCGTTAACGTCTTCGGCGCACCAGCTCCTGGCGGCTCCGGCGGCGATGTGTGGCGTGAAGGAAATGACACCACGGCCACCACCTACGGCGCATATGCCGCCCAGGCCTATCTCCGAAACAGCTCTCCCCTGACATACGTTCGACTCCTCGGCTCCCAGGCCTCCGGCTACACGGTTGATTCCGGTGAGGCCGGCTGGGACAAGACAAACGCTTGGGCTATCCTTGTGGGCGAAGCCCCCGGGAACGCCGGCGGAGAGCGCCCCTGGCGCCAAGGGAACGGTTTTGATTTCGTACTAGCTGGTATTGTTTATGCACCGGACACAGTGCTTCTGGAGCTTAGTGGTGCCGTCGCTGTCTCGGGCGCTGCAGCACCCTCAAAGTCCGACCGAACCGCGCAGGGCTCTTCTTGGATTATATCTGACACCGGCGTCGCTAAAGAATTCAAGCTTGTCATGACTGGCTCCGGTCCGAGCGCTGCTGGGTCCACTGTAGTGTTCAACTTCGATCGTACAAGCTCCAAGTACATCCGCAAGGTCCTGAACACCAACCCGCAGTTAACGAATGACGGCATCACGGCCGCGGGCACACGCCTAAACTACTGGCTCGGCGAAACATTCGATCGCCACTTGGCTTCGAATATCACCGGCTCCCAGACCTGGGGCGCTATCGTCCGCATTAACAACACTGCCGGCGCGGCTAACGGATCCGCAGGCAACCACGAAGCAGCCTTACAGGCAGCTCAGACGCCTCAGATTATTGCCTGCCGCACAAGCAACAATCCAACATCGCGACCACTCTTTAAGGTCGTAGCGCTCAACGAGCCCGGTGATTGGAGCAACAGAAACCTCAAGATCTCTATTCAGGATATCAAGCGTTCACCAGATAACGACAATGATTACGGTACGTTCTCGGTTGTCGTCCGCCATTTGAGTGATTCAGACAACGTCGTCCGCGTCCTGGAACAGTTCAATAATTGCGACTTGAACCCCGACTCTCTGAACTACCTAGGCCGCAAGATCGGAACCAAGTACACATCTTGGTCCGCCACCGAGCGCCGCTACGTAGAGTACGGCGATTGGGCCAACGTCTCCAAATACATCCGAGTTGACATCAACTCCGACGTCGACGCGGGACTCACATCCGCTGATCTACTTCCCTTCGGCTTCCAGGGCATCGTCAAGTACAAGGACCCAACTAGCCCCATCGTCTCGGCGGACACCTCCTCAACGTGGCTTACGGGCTCAGTCCGACCGTCCGACACACCAGAAGGCCTCATCACCGATACGGCGGCTACAGCAGTAGTAACCTTCACTGGGACACCAGTAGCAGACGAGACAATCACGATAGAAGACACTGCGGGCCTCACTAAGGTATATCTTGCCAAGGCCATTCAAACCCTGTCCAACGATCCGCCCCAGTTCTCGATCACCGGCTCGGTCACCGCGCAGGCCTTGTCTCTTGAGGCTTGCATTGATTGTGCAAACGGCCACAATGGAACAATCGTCACAACACCGGCCGCTGGTGTTTTGACGTTGACCCAGAACACCGCCGGCGAAGCAGGGAACAATACAATTACTGAGACTCTCACCGATACCACCGTCACTGGCTTCTCTGGTGGCAACGGGGCCAAGGCGGGCAACCTTCTTATTAGCTTGGGCGGAACCGCGGCATCGATATACTACCCAACGCCCGAACTACGCGTCTCCGCGTCAGACGGCAACTTGCCTAACACCAGCGACGCCTACTTCGGCTATCAGACCACAACAGATGCCGGCGGCTCCGTATTCGATCGATCTAATATCGACCTCTTGCGCGCCCGCGGCGCCATTGTGAGCGAGATGTTCGAGGGCGATGCTTCGACCGAGCGCTCGATCACCTTCACACTTGATGATGTATCGGGATCGCAGGGTAGCTGGATCAGTGGGTCGTTTGCTGAGGCAACAGCCCCTGCACAGTCACTCACACGTGTCAACGGTCTTGTAGCAGGCGTCCTCGACGCAGGCTTCGACCGCTTCACTGTCCCAATGTACGGTGGATTCGACGGCACAAATATCACTGAGATGGACGCCTTCGCAAACCGCAACATTTCGGGCAACGACAAGACAAACTACGTGTTTAACTCGATCCGCCAGGCCATCGACTCTCTCGCCGACCCTGAGGTTGTTCAGATGAACCTAGCCTCTATGCCGGGACTGACGAACGAAGGTCTTAGCACAAACCTAGTGCGCCTCTGTGAGGACCGTGCAGACGCCCTCGCAGTCATTGATCTCAAGGATGCCTTCCAGCCCCGTGAGGAAGCAGATAGTGTAAATCGTTTGAACCTCGCGTCTACCATTAGCACTATAGTAACAAACCTTCGTAGTTTGAATCTCAACTCTTCATACGGTTGTACTTACTACCCATGGGTTCGTGCCCGGGACACCATCAACGGTGCCTTCGTGTGGTTGCCCCCTTCTGTGCCGGCCATCGGTACCTTCTCAAGCTCCCAGCGCAAGACGCAGGTCTGGTTCGCGCCAGCCGGCTTCAACCGCGGCGGACTCACTGAGGGTTCTGCTGGAATCCCGGTCGTCGACGTAGCCCACCAGCTGCGCCGCAAGGATCGCGATGACCTTTACAGCTCGAACGTTAACCCGATCGCCAAGTTCCCGAATGAGGGGATTGTGATCTTCGGTCAGAAGACCCTACAGGTTACCCCGTCAGCACTCGACCGCATTAACGTGCGGCGCCTGATGATCTTCGTTAAGAAGCGCATCTCGCAGATTGCTTCACAGCTCCTCTTTGATCCCAACGTACAGCAGACATGGTTGCGCTTCAAGGGACAGGTGGATCCATTCTTGGCAAACGTCAAGACCAACTTCGGCCTTTCAGACTACAAGGTGATTCTCGATGAGACCACCACTACCCCTGACTTGGTTGATCAGAACATTATGTATGCGAAGATCTTCTTGAAGCCAACGCGTGCCATTGAGTACATCGCGATTGATTTCAATATCACAAGAACCGGAGCATCCTTTACAGATTAATAAAATGCGGGAGGTTTCGGCCAGCCGCACTATTTAAACTAGAAACATCAGGAGACTTATTAAAATGCCATTTTGGACCAGCGCACTATCGGAACCTAGGAGAGCACATCGCTTTCTACTTACCCTTCCAAACCTCGTAAGCCCCGTAGAGGGATATCAGTACGAGCAATACTTGGCCAAGTTGACTGGCAAGCCTTCATATCAGGTGACAGACGTTAAGCATCAGTTCCTGGGAAACACTTATTACTACCCCGGAACGGTCGAATGGCAGCCCATCGATATCACTATCGTTAATGCTATTAACCCCGATGGTAACAAGCTCCTCCTGGATGCCCTGACTCGCTCCGGCTACTTGATGCCGCCCGATCAGGAAGATGTTTTTCAGAACCCGTCACGCGCCCCAGGCACCGTCAACAAGGCAGACTCTGTTGATGCGCTAGGCAATGTGGTCATCGAAGAGCTAAATGGTCAGGGTGGCCTTATTGGCACCTGGATACTAAACAACTCCTTCCTCACAAAGGCCTCTTTTGGTAGTTTAGACTATTCTTCTGATGAAATCCTTAACATTGAGGTCTCAGTCAGGTATGATTGGGCTACGTATGATGTCGGCCCCGCTGTTGCAGCGGCCGCCGGGAGCTAGTCAACAAGAAATAAGAGGTGATTCGTGGCTCGAAGAAATAACGCAGACCGTTTAGGTGCCCCAGCGCAAGATACAGGCACACCAGCCAACACTACAAGTAACACAACAGACGACCTATTCTCGTTTGTAAACCCGACAGAGTTTGTTGCTCTGCCCAGCGAAGGTCGCTTCTACCCAGAAAGCCACCCGCTGCACAATGCTGATACGGTAGAAATTAAGCACATGACAGCAAAAGAGGAAGATATTCTTACCTCCGAGACTCTGTTGAAGAAGGGCGTCGCCATTAATAGAATGGTTGGATCCCTATTATTAGATAAAAATATTAAAGTTCGAGAGCTCCTCCTTGGAGATAAGAACGCAATTCTTATTGCAGCCCGTATTACAGGCTTCGGCCCACAGTACGAAGTTAATACAACGTGTCCCTCCTGTTACGGGAAAGCAGACAACGTTTTCGATCTCGGCGAGATCCAGGCAGTCGAAACAAGCGAAGTGCCCGAAACCGTCACACTTTTAGAGGATGGTCTTTTCAGTGTCGACCTTCCGTCCTCCAAAGTAAACGTAACCTTGAGGCTCCTTACGACTGCAGACGAAGAGGCCCTGCAGCAAGCAACCTCCAGCAAAAAGAAACTTAAAAGAGAATCATCCGTGGTAACAGATTTGCTAAAAGCAATCATCGTGGCCGCCAATGATCATACCGATCGGCCGACAATTAATAAATTCGTGGAAATGATCCCCCTACAAGATGTTTCATACTTGAGAACTCAGTATGAACAGGTTAAACCCGATATGGACGTCAACTTTGATTTTGAATGCCCAGCCTGCAGCTATATCGGAAGGGTGGTGATGCCTATGTCGGCAGAGTTTTTTTGGCCTAAGCGCTGATTATCAAAAAGGAATGTATGAGGAGTTCTTTAACCTCAAACATTACGGTGGATGGTCCTTCACGGAAATCTATAGTCTCCCCGTCGCACTCCGTCGATGGTTCTTGCAACGTTTGATCGACGAATTCAAAAAAGAATCCGAAGAGATCAAAAAAGCACGGAACAAAAGATAGTTATTTCTTTTCATTTTAGAACTATTTACATTTAAGGGATAACAGACCAATGGATGAACTCGTTAAAGAAATTATAAATTTAAACCAGCTGAATGCTCCCCTTGAAGAAAGGGTGAAGATCTACAGCAAGTTTGCTGCTCAAGTTCAGCGGGCACTTCTGAGTTTATACTACGCCGGGATGAATGTCCCCTATCGTTTGTCTGGAAGTGACAAACAAATCTCTTCATTTATGAAAGCCCTCACGGGTGAGAAGCGTTATATGGATTCTTATATGAAGAATGGCCTTAACGACCATCGCACCCTGTCTTCACGCCGCAATCTTGGTACCTCTGTAACAAAGTTCGAAAATGAAACTGGCCTCAAGTGGCCTTTTAAAAATTAGGAGCCATTGACCAATGGCACTTACCCAAGCACAAGTAGCGGCACTGACAGAGGAGTTTAATAAACTTCAAGCCGAAATTGCAGCTCTTGAGCTTCCAAAGAATTTACTCTCACAATTTGAATCGCTCACCGCGGGAATCGATGCATCATTCGATAGCCTTAAGTCACAGCGCGTCGCCTTCAACGAGAATGCAGAGGCCATCCAGCGACTCAAAGACGCGATAAATTCCAGTACCCTAGGTGCCGATGCCCTAGCCCGAGCCACCCTGGAGCTTAGTGCCGCCGAGGACGCGCAAGTCGATCTGATCGCCGCGCGAACTGATGCATATTCGAAACTCCAGACCACCTTAGCTGGCCAAGTCGATACCCTCAAAAAAGCAGGAAACGCTCAGGAAGACTATAGGCTCGCGATGGAAGCCTTCGCCCGCGGCGGCCCCGCGGATATGGAGGAGTACGAGAAACGTCTCCGCGCAGCCAACGAGGCGATGACAGAGTATGGTGAATCCACACAGGTTGGTGCCGCAGAAGCAGAAAATCTACGCAACTCTGTATTGGGCCTCTCGGGAGGTATGCAGAGTCTGGGTGCTATGATCACAGCGGGAGCCGGCGGTATCGACGGCTTCGCTGCTAGTATGGCAGATAGCGTCGCGTCCGGTGAACTCTTTTTGAACATGGGCCTGAAGATGCTCGACACCGCCATACAGTTCGCGCTAGCACAGGATCAAGCCATATCTGACTTTAGATCAGCAACTGGCGCCGGCGATGAGTTTAATGAAAGTATTATCGCAACGGAGTCTGCGCTCCGTCAGTCTGGCGTTGAATTAGAAGAAGCGGCCGCGGCATATAGAACCCTAAAGAACGAAGTAGTGGGATTCACAAACCTCAGCAAGACACAGCAGGAAGAATTAGCAAAGACCACAGCGCTACTGGCAGAGATGGGATTTTCGCTAGGCACCCAAGCAGATATCACACAAGCCGCCATGCAAAGTATGAATATGACGGTGGAGGAAAGCCAACAGCTCTTGACTGATATAGCATCTGTGGCGCGCACAGTTGGTATGGATGTTGATAAGATGGGTCAGCAGTTTTCCTCGAACAAAGAATTCATAGTGAGTTTCGGCAAAGACGGCGCCGAGGTATTTGAAGATATGGCTATCCAGGCTAAGTCACTGGGGATGGAATTGGGAACCCTTACTGGTGTCGTCGACAAGTTTACCACCTTCGACCAAGCTGGCCAATCTGTTGGGCGCCTCAACGCCATCCTAGGCGGCCCGTTCCTCAACTCGATAGATATGCTCAATGCTTCGATGGAAGACCCCACAGAGGCCATTAAGATGCTCAGAGGAGCAGTTGATGAAGCTGGCGTTTCTTTAGAGGATATGGGCCGTGCACAAAAAATGGCCATGGCCGATGCATTGGGGATGTCGATCGAAGATATGACCAATATGATGGGCAAGTCAACAGAAGAACTAGAGATCCATCGAATCGAACAAGAAGAATTAGCTGCGCAGGCCGCCGAGACAATGTCGATAAGCCAAAAACTAGATAAAGCATGGCAAGCAATGTATATAAATATGAGACCCTTCATTGAAGATGTAATAATCCCAGCGGTTGAGTGGTTCGGGCGCCTAGCTCAAGGTATCGGCGACTTTATTGCCACTGGGCCCGGGATGCGCTCCTGGTTTGCTCTTTTCATTGGCCTGATGGTTTCGGCAATTGCCTTAGCAGCTTCTTTTGCCTTGGCTAATATGGCCGCGGCATTCGCAACTGGTGTCGGGGCACCCCTCGCCGCCGGCGGCGCAGCGCTGCTCAGCTTGTCGGGAATGGCAGCCTTCATCGGCGGTGCCGGCATGATTGCAAGCCTTGTCGGAGGCATTAGCCTTGTATCGGGCGGCGTCTCCGCTATGAAGGACGCCCCTAAAGACGGGTCCAGTGGGGCCCCCAAATCCGCCTTCGCCGACGGCGGCGTCGTCGGCACAACAACCGCAATAGTTGGCGAACGTGGCCCCGAGATGGTCGAGATGCCAATTGGCTCCCGGGTGAATACGGCGCCAACAACTCTAGAATTAACAAAAGCAATCAAAGAATTGTCCAACAAGCTAAGTAGGATGGGCGGCACCGGAGCCGTTGCTGTCTATATCGGCGACAAAGAGGTTACCGATGTTGTGCTTAAGGCTATTGATTCGCCAAAGGGCAAGCGTATGTTCGGAACCTACGCAAGATAGGAGGAATATAAATGTCAAGAATCGCAAAACCAAAAGGAAACTCATCCGCCGCAGTAGACCCTATTCTGCTGGGCAACGACTTCTTTAAAATTAGATTTACTCATTTGGCCACCGGGAACGACGTCGCCTTCAAAGGCTGGGTGACAGAATTCAGTGATCAGTTCAGCTCCGCTTGGACCCCCGAGACTGTATACGGTCGTATGGACCCATTGGTAACTTTCGGCGGCACTCAGCGCCAAATTTCATTGGGGTTTGATATTGTTTCCAAAAATACAGCAGAAGCAGAGGCAAATCTAATAAAAGTAAACCGCCTCATCGAGTTCTTGTATCCTGTGTATGATTCGCGCTCCCGCGACAACCAAAATACCCTTAAGGCAGCCCCCCTGATTGGTCTTAAATGGACCAACTTGATCGCCGGCGCACAAAAAGGAGAGAAGCTTGTGGGATATTTGGACGGTGTTACTTACGCTCCGTCCATGGATCAAGGCGGATTTATGGGCACACCTCAAGAAGCCGGCACAGAGGAGCCGCTGTTCGAGCTAGATCATCAAGTGGGAACACAGACCTTTAAAAAACAATTATATAAGAGAACCCTTACGAGCCAAAAGGTTTATATCCCAAAAACGCTCAGCCTCTCACTTAGTTATACTGTCATTCACACCCACCTGATGGGTTGGGCAAACGGCAAGTTCGGCGGAAGTGACAATATAAATGGAAAATTCCCCAACAGCGCAGGGAAACGTATGGAAAGTACAGAATTTGTTCAGCGTATTGTGGACACTCAAGGAAAGTTGGTCACAGAAATCGCCGCGCAGACGTCAGCCACGGAATCTGCAAACGAGCATGATGTATTGGCGTCAAACGAATAAACCATGTCACACCGCTTTAGAAACCGCCGCGTCCTTCTTAATAAAGACGAGATCTATAAAAAATTTATGGAGCAACGTAACAGAAAGTCTGTGCGCCAGCTCGATACACCAACCTTTCGGCAGTTTAGTGCCAGAGACCTCCGCAATATCGAGCGCATTCCACACATCTGGAAAGTCGGAGATCGATATTATAAACTTGCTATCCGTTATTATGGTGCAGCCGAACACTGGTGGATCATTGCCCTCTTTAATCAGAAGCCGACTGAGGCCGACCTCGTTACAGGCGAAGCAATCAATATTCCAATGCCCTTGGAAAACGTATTGAGGGTCTTGGGGAGTTAAGAGATGGCAGATCCATACCCGAACTTCATCGAGGAGGGCATTGAAGACGCTTGGTATCAGTTGCTCAGAGTATATCAGGGTGTTGCTGATTTCCAAGCAGCCTATGATCAGATATTCACGGAAGGATCGGAAAACGAGGCCAAGTATGAGGAACTGTACAAAGCGGCCTTCGCTGAGGGCTCCGGGAAACCAGACCTAACTTTCGCTCTGGCTAAAGCCTGGATAGGCCCGGGCCCAGGAGAGACACACGTCGCGGCCCCCGGCGAGGACTCAATTGGCGGCACTTTTTACCGTTCAACGTATACTATCTTCAAACAAATAGGTTTGATAACGGGAGTAAACGTACGATATTTGAAAGAACTTCAAATCTCAGCACCGTCCGCGATGATAAAAAACGCCAAGGACGCCTTCCAAGGAAAGACCAACCCGAAATGGGTGCAGATGGAAGGCGATGGTGACCGTCACGAAAAGGCGGCCAAATATAAGGGGCCAAGTGAGTCGGCGCCCGATATGCCCAACTCGGCCAACCGGCGCATCCAGATCGACTCGCCTGTCTACGGGACCGACGAACCTCCGATCGCGGGCTATAACCTCAAAGAAGCATCAGATGGGTTGTATTTCTTATCGCCCAGTGTACTGATGTACTTGGTCAGAAAAGGCGCCAAGGTCGGGGGAGACAATGATTGGAACAAGTTAGCAGTAGCTCTGTATAACATCCTTATAGCTCACCAGGAAGAACAGGGGGCAACGACGACGAAGTATGGTACGACAGCTCACCCGGTGGCCACGTGGACCAAAAAAGTAAGAAACTGGATTTCTAACAAGCCGACCATCGACGATATAATGAAGCTAGAAAGCTCCAACGCGGTACAGCAGAACATACTGAAGACTTCAAAAATGCTGCCAATAGCTCCGGGCGTAAATACTTTGATGACCTTTATTGGTATGCGCCCCCGCACCGGCGCTGCCCCAAACGGCAGCGATGTGTTTGACAGCTACGATATGAAATTGTATAAGTCGCTCGTCAATGGGGCCGCGGAAGGTTATGTCGCCAAAGAGGGCAACGCCGCGAGTCTTATCAACGTCGCAGACGTCATAATAAAAAGATTAATCGTCAGTGAGATCGGCTTCACCGATGCCCAGCTCGTCAACCGCCGGAATAATAGGCACAGAGATATACTAGCATTCTTCGGCGACGCCTCACCGACCACAGATACATCTCAAGCACAAGTCGACTCTGCACGCGACTCCGCCGCGCAGGCAGCCTTTGAAAAGCTAAAAGTCAAGAAGAAAAACCTCACCCCAACAGACTTCCAGTGCTATCTGTTAGAACAGATCCGCAAGATATCATCTCAGCACGTGAGTGATTACAAGAATATTACGAAGCTAACCACAGGCAACCAACCGGGCCTTGTGAAGAATCAGTTGTCTCAACGCTACACCACAGCAGAGGCCGAAGCTCTATTAACAATGTGTCCTGATGTTCAGGCGCTGTTGGTACCGTATTTAAAATTATGGCGTGTTGACTATGACGACAACGGCAAAGCCTCCGGCGAAGTGCTTTTAGATATCCCGAATTTTATAAATACAAATGATGTCAGCAATATACTGAAAAGAGGCAGACTTCCAGGCGCCGGTATTAAATCCTTTACATGGAGTCTTGATGGTGTACAGCCAGCCGAAGTGGATAATAACATCAGTGCGACATTAGAAATGTATTTTCAATCAGTGTCCGATTTTTTCAGGAACGACAAGGAAGCGGGCACACCCGGATATGCATCCTACTTAGATCTGGTCATTGCATCGCCCACTGTATCGGGCAAATCCGCGGCCGCAGATAAGGCCGCCGCGAAGGCCGCTGCAGATAAGGCCGCAGCAGATCCCTCGGCAGCTCCCTCTGTGGCATGCAGCTCCAAAGCGCTAAACAACATCGCCCAAAAGTATAAGGGCCAGAGCTACCGGATTAAGATCGCCGCTGGCTGGGCTGATCCGTCCTACAAGGCCTTGAAAGCTGTCGGCTACAAAAGTGCCGCACTGTTGAGCGCTCTAAAAAAGTCGAAAATTACCCTGTTTCTGCAGCAGACGAGACACCAGTTCAAGTTTAATGAAAACGGGAGCCTTAATTTGACTGTGGAATACCAGGCAGCACTTAGTGGAATGACCACTTCGCCGTCTGCAGACATACTGACGCCTTCAGGCAATGCCTATATCGAGAGCATTAAAGATAAAGAGAAGGCGCTAAAGAAGCATAAGGAAACTCATAAAGATGCTGAGACTGACGAAACAAAGGGAGCATACAAAGAGATGCTGGAAGAGCTTAAGAAGTTGCGCTCAGAAGACAGGCTTCTTAAGTATAAGAAATTTTTAAAGAAGTTGTTTGAGAGCGATAAAATCTATAATTTGGGTGTCAACCCCAACGAGCTGCTGTTGCCTTCGTATTCAGACCTTACTCCTGAGGACCGGGCACAGAGAGCTAAACGTCGAAAGAATCTTAATCCAGTAATCTTCAGCTCCGGCGGCGCCAGAAACCAAGTGCTTCTGGATGCAATCGCCACCGCCGCGGAAGATGGCGGCGACGGCGAAACAGCAGCCGCGGCCACGACTGAAGCGATGGTGAAAACGTATGAGGAATTCGAGGCATCCCAAGAGGTGATATGGATTTCTTATTTTTACTTGGGAGACTTGCTGGACTTAGTACTGGAACAAATAAAAGAAAACACCGAAAGAGATAGTCTCCCGTTCAGCTTCTTTCTGTCCGAAGTGGAGATGATCGATCCCCTTAGTGCCCTTCAGATCAGAGATCTAGCTGAGATCATTAGGTGTGGACAGGATATCACGGATGCTGCATTTTACGAGCTACTCGTAAAAGCAGATTCCAGCACTTTCACCCCAGAGGCTGGCGTCTATGAGCTGATGAATATCGGAGACATTCCGATTTCGATAGATGCCTTTCAGATATGGTTTAAGAATTATGTAGTCAAAAAGGATAGAGAAAAGTATTATTTTCTACATTTTGTAAAAGACATTTGCGGAGAGCTGATTACAAAAGCCTTGTCTTCTAGGTGTTTTGGGCCCGATGTCAAGTTCGTGCAGCGCTTCGACGCCCAGCCGGTATCCTATGACAATAAAAATGCAGCATCCTTCGGCCCGAATAGAGAAATTCGAGCCTCCAGCGGTGATAACAGCACCACCGCTAACCTCTCCTTGTGCCGCGAAATTCGAAGACTAGACCATACGACGTCCCCCACAGATGCCCAACTCGGACTGGTGTTATTGGGCACCGACTCAAAGCCGAAGGGACTTTCGGGAAGAGATTCTTACGGAACCGATCAGGAGCTAGGGGTTTATCATAATTACCTGGGCGCCTCCTGCGGCCTCTTGAAAACTGTAAACTTCAACCGCGAAGACCAGCCCTACCTGCGGGAAGCCAAAATACAAAGAGAAGGATCCTTCAGCTCTGCCCAGCTACGAGAGTTATATTCCGCAGAGATGGAAATGTATGGCAACATTTTATATAAAAACGGAAGCTATGTTTATATTAATCCTACTTATATTGGCGCCGACGAAGATAAATTGAACATTCTGGGCCTACATGGCTATTATTTAATAACTGGCGTTAACTCAACGGTGACGGAAAATTCTTTTAATGTTTCCGTGAAGGCACTGCACGAAGGCATATCGTTCGACCAGCCGCTCCTCCTCAACCCGGCCACTCTCGCCAACAGCCAGAAAGAATGGAATGGCCTCGCACCAGAAACAGCCCCCGGCGTTTGGGTCGCTCCCGATGGCCCACCGGCGGCTACTGGTGGCGGCCAATCCGTCAAACGAGAGGCAGCTGCCGCGGACTCCGAAGAACACCAGGCCCGGGCCAAGAAGAGGATGTGGATCAACCGCCTCAAGGCCCAGAGAGAGGAAGAAGGCTGGACAGACGAACAGTACATGGCGAAGATGGATGAGGAATCTAAAACATATGACGAAGCGATCGCCGCGGCGATAAAGAAAGACTTTGATGACGCGGTGGCCGCAGGAACACCCGAGACCCCAACCCCACCGGAGGCTGCTGAGTAATGGCCAAAAATCGATTAAAGTATAGGTTCGAGGATATGGTCAATCCTAATCCGATTGGAGATAACGCCCTATCTCCCGAAGCCTTATATTATCAGCGCTCTTTATATGACGAAGTCGCATATCCCAAGAACGTACGGGACCCACTGAATACGTGGGCCGGCAAAATCTATTACGGAAAGATTGATAAAGTTCAAAATACAATTGTTCCCTTGGCACAAAATTTAGTCCCAATCACTTCGGCGACAGCCCCTGGCCTTTTTGCTCTAGATGTTGTGGTCGGCGCTTTCGAAGCCTTTGTGGAGCACATGGGGAAAGCAATCAGGAGACAGGCTGTGAACCCATTGGGCAACCGCAAGCTCCTTGAAGTCCGAGCAGCCGGCGCCTATGTGGACAGCACCAGGATATACGAGAGGTATATACAGCAGGTTTTTGATTCTTTTAATCGCGCGCTGTCTCCCAAGAACAAAAACAGCATTAAAGACTTTGCAACTTTCACAGAACACTTCTCGGCCCACCTCAAGATGGTGGCATCGTATACTCCGATAACCAAAACGAACTATCTCCTTACGAGCAACGTAAATATCCTCAGCTCAGGGCTAACAATCTCCATTGATGCCGAGGGGGAACCTGAGGCTGATGCCTACAAGTACAAGAACTTTGTAAACGATCCAAACTTTAAGTTTTTTGTAAATTGTGCCAAAAACCTTGGTTTCCTCGTGGATAAGAATATTCCCTGGCGCCTCACCTTTGATTTATTTAGCAAGGCATCCCTCCATTACATCGAAAACAGGTACAGCCCTATCCATGGCTTGCTAACAAAAGAAAACTTCTTCCCAGCTTATTACTCGCCCTGCTATCTGACGGACATCGAAGATATTAAGAAGATCATAGTCAACTCCTATCGTCGCTTTGTTGAATTGAATCCGTTTATAGAAGAACGAGTCGTCAAATCAAACAGCGATAAGTTTAAAGTGGACCTCATCACACGAAACAACTTCGCGCCCAACGCTCCGATCGTAGACACGGTTCTCAGCGACAAGTATATGAGCGACCTATACTTAGCCCTTCGCCACACCGAAGCCCAGAAACCCTTCCGCCTAACTGAAAAATTCAGAAACGAAATATCTGAGATCTATCTGATGCAGCCAAACAAAATCCTTACCCCCTTGCAAAATGTTGCCTCCTATGTTAATATACGATTTAGAGATTATATCTATGAGGACAACTATTTCACGTACGCCTCCGAAGATGCGATAAAATATTTATTAGGGCTTGACAATCGCAGCTGAAGTGCTAATATATAGCTTGTAGGTCACTGACCACAAGGGGGTTAATTTGCTATTTCAGGCACTAGATTCAAAAGCCGATTGTGTCGGCTATTATGCTAACAAGATCATAAATCCAGACCGCACACTGCCGCTTGAAGGCGAGACTTGGGAGTACTCCCCTCACCTGCGCGGTAAACACTACGAGATAGGACGTATCTACAGCCAAGGAGCGACGATTACAGACGTCTGCCCGGAAGATATGAGGGAGGACTGGGAAAAGATCAAGAAGACGCTTAGAGCGTGTCTCAAGGCCTTTAGAACGTCCCTCCTGTCAATGGAAGAAAACTGTTTGTACGACGCGGTACCCGAATACTTCCTTTTTCAGTACCTTGAGGCTAAAAATAAGATCACAAAGCACGTCCTGGAGACACATCCGCGGCCGGAGAACTATCAGGCCATGTACAACCTAGTGGAAATGCTCTCCAGCATTCGTTCGCAGACCGTCAGTGTCGATATCAACCCGATCAAGCATCTTTTGAGCAGTGTCCGCGGAATGAACTTTCACCGCACGCTGCAAACCGTCAATCACGTGTGTGACTATAACCCGTGGGGGACGATCACAGGGCGGCTATCAACAAACCCCAACAGCCTGCCGATTCTCACGATGAACAAAGAGTTCCGCGCGTGTATTAAACCAAAGAACGACTACCTCGTCGAACTTGATTTCAATGCAGCCGAGTTGAGGGTGTTGCTGGCACTTGCCGGGCTGGAGCAGCCCAAGAACGACATTCATAATTGGAATGTCAAGAATGTTTTCGGGGGTCACCTGACCCGCGACGAGGCCAAGGTGAAAACCTTCGCGTGGTTGTATTCTAATAAGGAAAACAAGGACTTAGAGCGCCTTTATAACAAGGATTTAGTGCGGAATAAGTACTGGGATGGCTTAAAAATTACGACAGATTATGGTAGAATAATAGAGAACGTAGACGAGCATCATTCGCTCAACTACATCGTTCAAAGCACCACAATCGATATGGTGCATGAACAGGCTCACAAAGTCTATGAGCTTTTGAAGGGGACAAAGAGCAACATCGCATTTCTTATTCACGATGCAGTATACATCGACCTCGCAGCCGAAGATCGATATGAATTACTGAATTTGCTTGACACGTTCAGGAAAACACGGTATGATATGTTCAAGGTTAATGTCTCAGCTGGCAAAAACCTTGGAGAAATGAAGGAACTAAAGCTATGAAGAAGATTTATCAAAAGTTAATCAGGGATCGTATCCCCGGAGTGATTGCAGACGCAGGCAAGTCCTTCGCCACACGTAAAGCATCAAAAACAGAGCTGATGGATTATGCTATGAAGAAGCTTCAAGAGGAAGTGCAGGAATTTGTTGAAGACCCTTGTGCAGAAGAGGCTGCGGACATTATGGAAATCTTTCATTTTATCTGCGATCACCTAGAGATCAGAGACAGCGAAGTTATGGCTGAGACGACCGCCAAGCGCGTTTCTCGCGGTGGTTTCAATCAGGGTCTCATTTTGGAGTGGGTTGAAGAGAAATGATAATAGTTGGACTTGGTAAGGTCGGCTGCAATATTGCGAAAGCTTTTTCTAAGTTTCCGCAGTATGAGACTTATGGTATTGACACCACTAAGGATGCCGACATCACGATCAGGGTCAGAAACAATCATGAGGAATACGACGAGCATTTCCCCAACCTTAAAAAGAAGCTCAAGTTCAAAGGCGAGGATGTTTGCGTGATTCTATGTGGCCTAGGAGTCATTTCCGGCGGATCACTCCGATTACTGGAACAACTTAATACCAATCGCTTGACCGTGCTGTATGTCCAACCGGACCTCACTCTGGCCAGCGAAATTCAGAGAAAACAAGAGCGCATTGTCCGAGGAGTACTACAGGAGTATGCTCGCTCGGGAATGTTAGAAAGAATTTATCTGGTAGACAACCAGATGATTGAGAAAGGAATCGGCGAAGTACCAATTCGCGGATACTATGAAGTTCTCAATCAAGCAATAGTGAATACACTGCACATGATAAATGTGTTTATGAATAGCGAGCCCGTAGTGGGCAGCTATGTTAATCCTTCTGAAATCAGTCGGATCGCAACCCTAGGCATCTTGGATGTCGAAAAAGAGGAAGAAAAATGGTTTTATGACTTGACAACACCTCGGGATGTGGTATACTATTATGGTATCAACGAGGAAGAGCTAAAGACAAACGGTACTTTGTTCAAGACAATCACAGATTATGTGAAGGATCAGATCACCAAAGGGGTCAGTGTGTCCTACGGTGTTTTCGAAACCACCTACGAACAAAAATATTGTTATTGCATTAAGTATTCATCTGTGGTACAATTATATTTAGACGATCAAGAGATTAGTTGATCGTACTTTAACCCAATGAAAGGAAATTAAAATGGGTATCAATTTAGACGCAATGAGGGCAAAGCTCTCATCCCTACGCGGAGAGGGTAACTCCGATTCAAACTTTTGGCGACCGGAGGATGGGGATCAGACGATCCGCATTGTTCCGACCGCCGATGGCGACCCCTTCAAGGAGATGTGGTTCCACTACAATGTGGAGAAGGGCGGATTCCTCTGCCCCAAGCGCAACTTCGACGATGGCTGTCCTGTCTGTGAGTTCGCCTCACAGCTATGGCGCGAGGGAGTCGATAACAACGACGACCACAGCAAGAAGACTGCAAAGTCCTTGTTTGTGCGACAGCGATTCTTCAGTCCCGTCATGGTACGTGGCGAGGAAGACAGGGGCGTACGCATCTGGGGGTACGGCAAGACTGCCTACGAGAACCTCCTGACGCTAGTGCTCAACCCGGAGTATGGTGATATCACCGACACCGAGGCTGGCACCGACCTGACTCTTACTTATGGTAAGCCCGCGGGAGCCCAGTTCCCGCAGACGAAGCTTGTCCCCCGTCGCCGGTCCTCCCCACTATGTGAGGAAATGACCCCCGACAAGTGTGCAGAGCTGCTCGATAGCATTCCGGATTTTGCCGGACTGTTTGAGCGTAAGTCCGCTAGTGACGTTCAGTCGATCCTCGATGGGTTTATGAACGCTCAGGTTACCGATGCTGAGAGCGTCTCTTCCGAGACCACGAAGTACGGCGGGACCAAGAACGGCGAAACAGACGCTAACGCTGTCGATGCTGCTTTCGCAGAGCTTGGCGCTCTCTAATATCCCCCCCACAGGGAGGCACAGGGTCATCAGGTGTCTCACAATAGAAAGGAAGAGTTATGACAACTACTGATACAAATCGTTTAGAACAGCTGATTACCATTCTTGAGGAAACTCGGGACGATCACACTAAGTTCTTCGGCACTGGAAACAATGCCGCAGGAACCCGTGTTCGTAAGGCAATGCAGGAAGTGAAGACGTTAGCACAGGAACTCCGTATCGAGGTCCAAGAGACCAAGAACTCGGGTTAAACTCCGCCAGCCGCAGGGAGGCCCGGGGATACAGGGGTCTCACACTTATTATACACAAAAAGGAGTTTAAAAATGGGTGATATTGTAAACACATTACAAGAATTAAACGTAGCAGATGACAATTTCGTATATCTAAACTACGTCGACCGTGCCTCTGTCTGGCACATTACTGATGATCACGTGGAGTCTGCTTTGTCAGAAACCTCTACGGCAGACATCTTGGCTGGAGCATTAGCGACGCCTGGGGTGACTGTTTTGTCGCGCTACGACGAGGATATTCTCGTCAACATCCGCGACAACGGTCTTCTTGAAGACTACGACCGCGACGGTGACTTTGAAGGTTATCTCGCAGGAGTAATCAGACAAGAAGCGTATGAGCTGGATTTGCTGAGTATCTCAGTAGAACGCCATGATCATAAGCGCGGCACGTGTGAGGTGGCATCGAACATTAAGGTTACGGCTGCCGACCTTCGTGGCCTAGATTACCCCGACGCGTTCGTTAGCGGCTGGGAAGTTGCGGTTCAGACTGCAGCGGGCACGTTGACGCTTAGCTAATGAAAACTTTGGATTTGCACGGTGACAGTCACGAGAGCGTAGAACAGAAGGTTCACACTTTTGTGTTCAATAATGAACTGCCTGTCAAGATTGTCACCGGCAAATCTGAAGCAATGAGAAAAATAGTACTTGACACCATAAGACCTTTAGGGTATCATAGTCACTATGAACGATTGACCAACGATGGATGTTTGGTCATCACAGAACAAGAATTTTGAAAGGAAATTAAATGATTGCTCGAATTAACCGAATCGCACTCTTTGCGATTTTTGCCCTTTTACTGGGACTAGCCGGGGTAACCTTCAGTGGTTGCCCCTCTACTGACGACGACGACAGCTCATCGGATGATGATGATTCCGCTGCGGACGACGACGACTCGGCGGTAGAATAATGGAAGTCTTCACATTTGCAACAATGTATCAGGCATTCTTGGCAGGCGTCCTGGGATGGACGTTTGCTTACACC
>Ga0208012_1000187_pt1 | contig 24747 bp, 36 predicted proteins | sample 15BtaG_FD_184090 | JGI IMG/M metagenome (GOLD analysis project Ga0208012, IMG submission 184090) | Marine viral communities from the Subarctic Pacific Ocean - 15B_ETSP_OMZ_AT15312_CsCl metaG (SPAdes) (version 2) | ecosystem: Environmental > Aquatic > Marine > Oceanic | place: Pacific Ocean... | reverse complement strand
ACCCCGTCTTTGGTAATGATTGGGCGTTTCCCAACTTGCTGGATAATGACGTTTCGGCCTCGTGGACCCAACGTTGAAGCAACATTATCCGCAAGGATATCAACTCCTGCTAGAATCTTCTCTGTTAAAGAAGAGCCAGCATCATAGCTCTTTGGCAATATACACCTCTTTTGCTTATACTATATTATAACCGCTTGTTATATAAAAGTCAAGCGATTTCTTTTATTCTGTAACCTTATATCGGCCACCAGCCTGGGCTCTTGTTCCTCCAACGCCGGGAACAAGCGTTTTGCTAGATGTCACACCTGCTAATTCTGCTGTCTTTGTTTCGATATTTTCAGCAGCAGTAATGGCTGTCTTGGCTTTTTCTGTCTCTTCTAGTCCACCCGCAAAATATCCTTGAATATTCGTGGTCAAAAGCTTCAAGTTGTTAAAGATTTCAAAGATATTCTCATTTAGAATGCTTGATACCTCCCGTAATACGCTCATCACATTCGTAACGCCAATCTCAAGAGAACCAATCATAACTCCGTTTTGACCTTCTGGCAAGACCTGGCCGGGCGTTGGTTGTGCCAAGTCTACTATGCTTTGAACCATACCCTGAGTTAGTTTGAAGTGACCTGTTGTAATGTATCCATGACTAACCATCAAACATTTCTTTTTGAGTTCAAAATCAGCATCTTCATAAAACTTTCTAGAGATCTCAATTCTCTCTGCATCGGAAACGCCCTCGTAGAAATACATTTCATTGACTGTGTTTTGCCGAGCTTTCTTTTGTTCATTGGGCTTGTGTCTAGCTAGTAGTTTATTGTTTGCTGCTGAGATCAAAGGCTCCAGTTCACCTGAGTAAGGGGCGAACTTGCCTTCTGGATCCATAAGTTTCTTGCGAATCTGTTTTGTTTTCATTACAGATTTTCCACGAACATAGGGAGAATAAAATAACGTACCATCCTTTGCCCAGTCAAGCGCTTGTCTAATCTCTTCCGTAGTAAATAGTGCTGACCCGTCTACCATAAAACTGGCTTCTGGGGTGCTTTTTATTTCTGCTTCCAAGAACTCCAAAAACTGTGTTTCTAGCTCTTCATCGTGGGGCCAGGATGCTGCCTTTTCGGGCAAGCCTTTGATATTTTCTCCTCCAGATTCTAGAAAAGGCAAAGGCAAAAGAATATTCTTTTCTGAACCCTTGCTTGATCTCGCCAAAATATTGAATACATTATCAATATTGAAGTTGAAACGATACCAGTCTAAAGTACCTTCCTGTCTCATGGGATCCCCTTCCGAAAGATTCTTTGTCACACAAATATACTGCATTGTGTTGTTCCATCCATCCTTGGCCAAGTCTAAAGCAAGATCTGTAAAGGAGCCTCCTACTTCTAGTTTCTTTTCTTTGTAGAGTTTCAAGCTAATAGGAATATCATTTGCGTCTGTCAAGTCAGCAATCGTCTGGCTATTGGTCGCAATCTGCTTTCCTCCAAGAAGAACCGCCAAAAACGATTCAAAAGAAAAGCCGGCAGATGACGCATTGAAGTGCGTAAGGATTTGCGTGAGAGTTTTGAAGAATACCAAATAAGAAATAGTTTTTGCAATATTCTCATTTAGCTTACCTGATTTCAACTCATTGATAAGATTGGCGTCCATATTATAAAAGCTTGTAAGCTCGGCAAGCTTCTCGGAAAGATCTTGGCCCGATCCGATTCTTGAAAGAAACTGTTCTAACTGCGCTCGCTCAGCGGAAGGGACTTCAATACCATCTCTTGTTTGCATAGCAGACCAGCCGATTTCAGAAATTGGAACATCAGGGATGGAACTCCACGATAGCTCATTTCCTGCTGCTTCCTTGAGGATCTTTTTTGAAGGGTCAGCCAAAAGATAAGAAGATTCTTCTCCCATAACCTCTCGGACAGACTCTAAAAGCGCTTCCAAAGTTAGTGACTCTTCTTTCTTACCTTTCCTCGCGAAATGGTTCTCGATCAATAGATCCCAATTTGTACGCATATTGTTGGCTCCCATAATATATAAATAGTATCCTACTCTGGTAAAGTTAGGACCGCAACTGAATAACCATCAAGGCCCGCTTGGCCTTCCCAAGTGCCCCTAGATATCTTATATCCCCTGGATACGCTGCTTTGGACGATAGTGACGCCATCACCTTCATAATCAGCATATGCTAAATATGTGTGCCCTGTTGGTTTACGGGGGCCTACTTGCCTTACCATATCGTCATACATTCCTTTCTTATTGAGTTCCAAGTGACGCCAACGCTGGATAATGTGCCATCGATGAGGAGTCAGAGAAGGGGCATCCACTTTATCAGATACACACTCAACATATTCTATATCGCCGGATAACTTATCCTGCGCAGCACCCAAGGCGCTCCAAGGTTTATCTCGATCATATACATTTGCTCTAGACCACCAATCTCTATCATGGGCAGCATATTCAGACATTCTAGTGCCACGAACTTTATCAGCGATATCAAGAACCCACATTGCTACAAAAGTACAACAAGGCAGATTTTCACTATGCGAGATGTCATATAGCGTAGTATCTTTATCTAGCGCAGACCAACCTTCAAAATACATATTACTCATCTAAAGTCTCCTAAACAATAATATCAGCAAACCCATGTTCAACGGCTTGCTCTGCGCTCATATAAATATTCTCTCTACGCTTGAGCATCTTACGAAGGGTCTTTTCTGTAAGATTGGTTTCACTAGCTATGGCTCGAATATAAGCATCCTGAATTACGTGGACTTCTTTAATCTCATTATCCATTTGGTGTAGAGGCCCCACATGCCCTCCTATAACAGAGTGAATCATGACTCGACAATACTTACCAATCTTGCGCTTGCCCTTTGTTCCAGCTGCCAACAAGAGCGTCCCAGCAGACATAACCTTACCTAGTCCGTATGTCTCAATCTCAACCTCCTCTCTTATCATTCTCATCGCATCATAGATCGCGAACATATCGTCGGCAGAACCACCAGGAGTAGAGATAATCATCTCAAAAGGTTGAACAACTTCTTCGATCTCTTCGCATTCTGGATCTTCTGGGTTTGTTATTTTTCCAATTTTCGCTGTGTGCCTCAAATGCCAAAGGCTCGCAAGCACATCTTTACTAAGCTCTTCTGTGATTTCTCCAATGATCGTCATAGCCCTAAGCTCTTCTTCTGGCATTGGACCCAGAGCTGATAGTAGTTCTAATGCTGCTTCTTCAGTGGCAGGCACTTCTGTCTCTTCTGTTGCTGTGAATCTCATTTTTCCCTCTTTGGTTTGTTGTGATATATATCGTCTAAAACATTCATAGCTTCTTCCCAATTAACATAGCGCGTGAGCGCTTTGTGGTGCTCGGGATAAGCGGCCAACAAGTTACTTATAGCGGCATTCTTCCAAGCTTCAAAGTTGTAATCATCAATCTTTTTTGTTCTTATGATAACACTTTCCTCAATCCCAGCCTCTTTCATAGCTCTATATTTTATAGTCTGTATGAAAGAAATAGATTGAGCGCTATTAGCCAACATAAGCAGCGCGTTCTTCTCTGCTTCTTTAATATATAGAGCTAGTTGTCCTATTTCTATAATATAAGATAACACATGATAGGCCAGCCCGCCAACAAAAAAACAAATAAAAAAAGAAACCCAGTCCATTCCTACCTCATTATAAAAAAGGACCACAGCAAGAAGCCCTGCTGTGGTCCTTTGGTCTACTACAATTTGTTTCTATCGCTTGCGGCGGTTCTGTTTCGAAATCTTCTTCATGATTCGGTTTGTAACCGTTTCTGCTAGTTTTTCGCGCTTTTGCATCGAGCGAATACGTCGAGTAACTCGCTTCATTGTTTCGGCGATGATCTCTTCTTCATCAGGCTCATCATCGACTTCGACACCGTCGAGGTCTTCTCCACCTTCAGGAGGCACTTCGCCAAGTCCTTGATCAGCTGAAAGCTCTTCTCCTCCCTCTGCCGGGGGAAGCTCGTCAAGCTCTTCCGCGCCAGTCTGCTCGGAGCTGACATCAACTCCAGTGTAATCAGAAATGGCGTCCGCAATATGGGCCACTAAGCCGGCAACAGAATCTTCAGAAGTGTCTTCCATGTCGTCCATATCGCCGATGTCGTCAACGGGAGGATCGTCGCCCGTGTCGCCCGTGTCGCCCGTGTCGCCTAGATCGCCTAGATCGCCCGTGTCGCCAACGGAAAGTTCGTCGCCCTCTCCTTCTTCGTCGCCAAAATCCATCTCTTCTTCTTCTTCTTCTTCAAAGTTCTCTTTGATAAAGGTCTCTGTCAATCCACCAATATTGGCGTATTTCATAAACTGACGTACTGTACTTTCTTTCAATAGATTCTTCTTGCTCATAATATTTGTACTCCTTGTAGTAGAACCACTTATAAATAGTATTCTGAAATAAGAACACCCTCAAAGATCTGGATTTTGTTTTTCGAGAATGTCAAAAATATTCTCAATCTCGTGCTCGCCCAAAGCGAACTTCTCCAAAGTCTTCTCTCCACTATTAATTAGTTTCTTATCTCTCTTTATGCTCTTTTCTACTAAATCTGTTTTTTTAGCAGACATAAGCTTGTGAATAAAGGCCATAATATCCTTGTCTTTCATCAAATAGCCTGTCACTATGCCACGAAAAAACTGTGGTTGTGAAATGCCATCCTTTGCCAAACGAATCTTTAAATCAGCATAGCGCTTATCAGAATCATAGAAAAGAATCTTCTTGGTCATTTTCCCATATTTGGGTTTTTTACTCATCAGAATCCAAACTCCTCATCTTGTGCTAAGCCTGGATCTCGGGGCTGAGGTTTCTTTGGGGCTGGCCAACTTGCGGCTGCTCGGACTTCTGCCAACTTTGAAATATAGTGTTGCCTTACCATTCCATTGTTATGTCCGCTAACAGCCTCTATCTTCCAAGCTAAAATTACATCAAGTATCTGTTCTAGGTTGGGCTTTTCCATTTCTATATCCTTTTAATATGCGTCGAGCTTTCAATAATGCTCGCGCTGGTTTGCATAATAAACTTCGCTTTTGCTTGCAATTCCGGTATGCTTCTCGCACCAGAATAAGATAAACCGCTGCGTATACCAACAGCCAATTCATGTAACACCTCCTCTACTGGACCTTTGCACCTAACTGTGTGACTCACTCCTTCAATTGAGGAAACATGCTTGCGCCAGTCCATCTGGGCTGTTTTGCTGGCCATCCCTCTATAGATTTTTCTAGGATGTTGCCCAGTAGCAGTTATAAAGCCACCGGGTGTCTCGTCTGTTCCTGCCAAAAGAGAACCCAGCATCACAAAATCTGCCCCTGCTGCCAGAGCTTTCACGATGTCGCCACTATTTCTAATCCCACCATCGGCTATAAGCTTTGTTGGCCGATCAGATTGCGCACAATCCAAGACAGACTGAAACGTGGGCATTCCGTGGCCTGTTTGTATCCTTGTAGAACAGATGGAGCCTCCTCCGATACCAACCTTGATGGAGTCTGCCCCCCAGTCAGAGAGGGTATTGAAGGCTTCCAGAGTGGCTACGTTACCAGCCATAATATGAATATCATCACCGTATTCGCTGCGCAGTTCTTGGAGAGTTCTTTTTACTAGCAAGTGATGAGCATGAGCAACGTCAATACAAACAACACTAGCACCCAGATTTAAAAGTTCTTCGACTCTCAAAGCTGCTGTGCTGTCCGTCCCCACCGCTACTCCAAATGGTGTTCCGGGTTTACACCTACGAACCGCATCATTCAAAAGCTCTTCTTGTTTGTGGGCGCTCATATATCGGTGTAATATGCCTAATCCACCATTGTGAGCCATAGCTGCCAACATTGAAGTTTCTGTAACAGTGTCCATTGGAGCAGAGATAATCGGCAAAGTAAAATCTAGTTCAACACCTAAGCTTGAGCCCAAGCTAACCTCTGAACGTGACTCAATATCTGAATATTGCGGCATTAGCAGTACATCATCGAAACTAAGGCTGTTCGTTCTCATTCTTTGCCTCCAAATATTTTTGAAAATCTCTTGTGATCTCTGTTGCTTTGTCCCAGCATTCTGGGCAATATAGCCTTACAAGTTCTTCTTCCTCTCTGACAATAACGTGCCAAGCCATTACCATTTCCTTATCCTTTTTATCGAAGGGCTTTTCACATACCAGGCATTCATCGCCTAGTTTACCAAATAATGAGATCTTCTCTTCAAAATCGGGACCGTTCTTCTTTGCCTGCTTTGCTGCGGCTCTTCGTTGTTCTCTATTCATCTATTCATTGCTCCAAATCTTTGACTGTGCTCTGGCGAGAAGACAACAACGGCTGACGGAAATGGAGCAGAGTTTGAACTATCGCCAAACTTTAGCCTGCCCTTCACAAAATACAACTCGGATGCTCTCATCACATACTTGTGCCAATACTTTGTATCTGTGCGGGCTGGAATGAGCATTACCACTTTTGTACCGGGCTTGTTGCCTTCTAGATATCCTTTTTCAATCCACTTATCGATGCCTCGACCATAAGGAGGATTCACAAAGATTGTATTTCCCTCCCAGTCCTTAGAGAGCCCATCATCCGCTTCGGTATAGTATTGTTTACACTTATGGTTGCCCTGTGTGGCGCAAGGATCCAGAGTAAATGGACCAAATCGCCAATCTAGCTTGTCAAAGAAGTCTTGTGGTGTTGCCCATTCTCCTGTCTTTGAGCTAAACATTGTTTCTTGTGTTGCTTTATTCATCAATCCCCTCCAAAGTTTTCATAAAGTGTCTCTTCATCAACAGGCTTTTTATCTGTACTTCCCAGTGCTCCATCTCCGCGATCACTAATAGTGATAGGGTACCAGTCATAAAGATTGTCTTCTTTGGTCTCCATAAAGCGTGCGTGGACAACGGGGATAAGAACTGCCTGTGCGATCTTCATACCATTGTGGATCTTTTGTCTTTCGTTTCCAATATTATGAAGATTTACAAAAACCTCTCCATCATAACCAGAGTCGACAACACAGGCACCAACCAGAAGTTGCTTCTTAGCTGCGTTACCACTACGGTTCATGATCTGAAGCATGTGGCCATGCGGGATGCCAAATTTCAAACCTGTAGAAAGAATTTTGCTCTCTCCCAGTTCGATCCAACAGCTCTTCCCATCCTTGGGATTAAAGCACAGGTCCAAGCCTGCATCTGATGGGTTTGCCCTTACTGGCTTGTGCTCGCAGTGAGGTAAACAATAATATTCTAGGATCAATGCCCACCTCTCGTCAAGCGACGAATAGAGTTGTATGTGTCTACCAACTCATCCATATCAATATCACTCTTCATCATACGATATGCCTTCACGGTCAATGAAATCTCATCTCCTGTGAGCCAACCTTGCTCCTTGAAATCCTTGCGAAGCTCACGCTTCTGCTCGGCATAAGGCTCAATAGCATCTTCAATCGCCTTAAGCGATCGAATGAACTCAACCATCTTTTCCGCCTTTTCATCGCGGACCTGTTCTACAATTGCAACTTCGTTCTCTGGGAACATTCTAACCTCCAACTTTATATATTATAGCTCATCTAGTTTGTTTTGTCAAGCACTTTATGCTAGTCTTTTCCAAGTTCTGTGTAGCGGACCACGAGTAGAGAAGCCCCAATCTAGACTATGCTTGGGCCTGATCATATAGGGTACATTCACTTGGATCCTATCTCTCTTGATATCCACTCCCCAACAACGGACTTTGAGACTTGAAGAATTAGAATCTGTGACATCCACCACAAGAAAATCCTTTCCATTCTTTGTCTTTCTTTCTGTTATCTTTCGCGGAACAACCCAAACCACTTCAAGATCTGGATCAAACTCTGAAATCGGCGGAATAAGATTATTAGAGAGAGAGTTCATTGTCGCTTCTGGCACAACCCGATGAATCGGGAACTGTCCAGTTAGATCAACAAGATACTGAATCTTCTCTTCTTCACTGAAGTTGCCTTCTGGGGCGTATAACTTAATGTTTTCCAAGAGGTTCTTAAGCTTTCTCGGCCTGTCTACTGCTATAGCGGACCAGAAGTGCTTACCACCGGTAAACCGTTCATCAATCAGACAGTCGAGAGTACCAGAGCGAGCCAATACATCCAAAGCCTTCTTGTTTAGCTTTGAGTAGCGCATATCCTCATTGAATAGAAACTCCTCCGCGTTTGCGAATGGTCTGCCAATAAAGATCTGGTCGATCGCGACAGCGCCTAGTCCCTTAATAGATGACAACGGCTGAATAAGACCCTTGCCATCTTCACTGATTTCCCAGACTTTGCCGGAAGTATTGATGTTTAGGGGCTCGATCTCAAAACCAAACTGCTTTGCGATAGCGATGGCCTTCTCTTTCCGCGATTCAGGCTCTTTGTCGAGAAACGCAGCCATCCATTCTGCTGGATAGTAATGAAGCAACCAAGCACATTGATATGAAATGATGCTGTAACAGACTGCATGAGATTTATTGAAACCATATCCAGAGAAATACTCGAAAGTTTTCCACAACTGCTGTGCTTCTTCTTGGGCCATTCCTTTCTCAAGACATCCAGAGATAAACTTACCATGAAGCGCCTGCTTCACCATAGCAGCTTTACCAGTGCCCTTCTTGGTCAAGACCTTTCGGAGCATGTTCGCCTCGTCCAGAGACAAGTCCTTGCCAAGCTTATGCGCTAGCATGGAGATCTGCTCCTGAAAGATTAGGAAACCATTTGTTTCTTCTGTTACTTCCTTGTGAATCTCGTTGATATACTTGACGCTGCGTGGATTTTCTCTTGCCGCAACAAACTTCTTATCAACGTTAGCAGACAAGGGGCCTGGCCGATAAATCGACGTACTAGCTGAAATATCAATGATGTTCCTGGGCTTGATCTGACGACACAGGTTTTGTGCGCCGGTTTCAGTATGTTGAAAGATGCCCGCCCACTTTCCTTTGTGGAAAACACTCTCATAGACAGCCTGATCATTCAGATCCATGACATCTGGGTGTAAATGCTTATCGTAATATGATTTTACATCACTAAACGTTGGCTCCGGTATACCATGATGCCTCTTGAGGATGTGCCCAATCGCCCCCTCAAGCATACGAAGAGTGGACAATCCCAACAGATCAAACTTAATGTGGCCCATTGGCTCCAGATGATGAACGTTTTGTCCTTCTGACCATGGAGTCTGGCGAACATCCTTTGAAGAGATAAGTGGCATATGCCGATCTAGCTCCTCTGCGATGACTACCCCACCAGCGTGCCTAGAACAGGATTTGACCTGTCCATATAAGACATCGATATGCGTTGCAACATGAGGATACTTATTCAAGAAAGTCCGTAACGTAGGCGAGAATTCCTTAACCTCTTCAAAGGTCGGAACGTAGACACCCGCTCTGATGTTGTGTTTTTTCTTCGCTGCCTTTGTAGCTTCATACATCATTTTGCCAGTAACAGAGTTTGCCTCAATAAAGGGAATGCCATAATGCTTGGAAATATCCTTGATAAGAGACTTCAATTGTAGCGTATTCCAGTTTGAGATAGGAGCAACAACGCTGCTTCCCCAGTCTTCAATCAACTTCTCCTTAAGGCGCATAGGCTCGGCAACATCATAATCAATATCGGGGTAATCCACAGCATCAGAGCGAAGGAATCGTGCAAACTGCAAGTCGTACTTGATAGGGTCCACTTGGGTGATATCCAGCACATATGCTACCAAAGAGCCTGCTGCCGATCCTCGACCAGGCCCTGCCAGCATGGTCTTTGTTGCTATTTCTACAATCTTTTCCATCGTCAGGAAATACTTTGAAAACCCTCTTTCAGAGATAACAGAAAGCTCATGCGCCAAGCGAGTAATATACTCTGTATTTTTATGAAGATCCTTCGCCAGTAAACCATCATGACAAAGTTTAGCAAGCGCGGTAAACGCCGACTCGCCCTCGGGAACAACAAAGTTTGGTAAGCGAACCGTATTATCGGGGAAGAAAGATTCAATACGCTCATGTGCAATAAAGTGAGTTGTAGTAAGAGAATCATAAACAACTTGATCATCGTATGTGGTTTCACATTCTGTTGAATATTTCTTATAAGACTCCCACATCTGTTGTCCATTTTTAGGATATAGCTCATAGCCGATCTCATCAACACCAGAAGGAAGTTCTGTGCCCTCCAACCAAGCTGGGTTCTTGCCTGGCCTGAGCCTCCTGTATAGTTCCCGGTCTCTCCAAGCATCTGGGTTTGGGTAGTGACTATCTGTTGTAGAGATCAAATCAATTCCATATTCTCCACAGATCTGAATCACCATCTTATTAAGAGCATGTTGCTCTGGTATGTTGTTCCATTGAAGCTCTCCGTACCAGCGGTCACCAAAGATAGACACGAAGCGCTCTGTGAGGCTCCTCATTGCCCCTAGAACAGCTTCCTCGCCATTGTCTATGTTCTCCCAGTAGCAGCCGGCGTAAACGCCTCCTAGGCACGCTGAGGACGCTATAATGCCCTCATTGTATTTTTCCAGCATTTCAAAATCAATACGAGGAAATCGATAGAAGTTCTCAGGGGTATAGGACTCAGAAATCATCTTGAAAAGATTGTTCAAGCCAGTCTGGTTCTGAACCAAGAGGACCAAGTGACTCCTTCTATTCAGGATGTTGCGAACATTCTTCTTCGAAGCAGCTTCATTCTCCACTGTTGCACCAGAAGTCTCATCCTTCTTTGCTTTGCGTGCTTCTTTCTTGTCCAGCATTATCCGCTCATATTCACCTCGCCACTCCTCAATAGAAGGAACGAAATAAGCCTCACAACCATAGATAGGCTTGAAATCTTTGCCTTCTGCCTGCATTTTCTTGGCGTGAAGAACTTGCCAAGCTAATCCGTTCATGTTACCATGATCGGTAAGAGCCAAAGCATCCATACCATTATTGAATGCAAAATCCATGTGCTCTTGGGGGTAGCCCAGCGCGTCGTAGATAGAGCCCGCAACACTATGTGCGTGAAGACCCACAAATGGGATATTCTTATTGTGCATTTTGAAACTCCTCTTCTGTACAAACTTTGTCAATCATGCGCATACACTTTTTATATTCGGGTGTAAGAATCGTATAGAAATAAGTGATGTAATACTTATAAGCCTCGGGATGGAACACCATACCTTCATCCAGAGCAATCTTTCTCGTCTTAGACATCCAGTCTTTGATCTTTGTTCGTGTGTGCCCCTCTAAGGTCACTTTCGGCTTTCCAGCCGGCGCATAGATTATCCAACGTGGTTTCACCCATTCTTCTTCTTCGGCCACCGGCTTAGACACAGATTTTGCCTTCTTCCTAGTCTTTACCTTGGTCTTCTTTACTTTGGATTCTAAACCAGTAACGAAAGTAGAGCCACAACCACAGGTCTTGGTTCTCACGCCCACATATTTCTTACAGCCCTCACACTGTTTGCGCCCTCTGCCGGGCTCTGTAAAGCATTTAGTCATTTTTCCCCTTTCTTTTTGAAAAGTCCCTCTGCCGGCCAATCGGATTAGCCTCTTGATAGGACATAATTAGCTCACCAGGATGTGATATTTCAGATTTATCCGGTGAAGATAAGTAGATACCATAGTTTTCCCAACTATCGATAGGATAGTACCATGGTACTTCAAGCTCTTTATCTATATCTAATGTAACACAACCAAAAGTTTTGTCAAGGGTAAAGTTCTGTTCAAAAAACTCTTCCTCATTCTCTAGTTCCTTCCCCAACAAGAAGCTATTTTCGGTCTCCTGAAACTTGTCCAGCAGTTGTTTCAAGTTTTCCCTATTGAAGGTAAAAGCCAGCATATCGTTAGTTGTAAAGGATTTGTCACGAAAGGTCAAGGCATAGTTCTTCGACCTCTTGATCGCTGGACGGTGGGGGCTCATAAAGTCCGTTGGATATACACTATACGGGAATGAGACATAAAACTTGCTTGGAGCAACCCATTTGCTCACGAGGGAACCAACATCCAAGGCTGTCTTCGCGCCGTATAGAATCGTCCAAGAAATACAGTTTCTCTTGTTATCATGAATTAGGTCCATAGGAACGTAGAATATGGGGATAGGCCGATGATATAAGTCTTTGAACCGAACATTTCGGTTGACCCAAACAGGATCCTGAACATAATCTCCCAGGCGATGACGAACTAATGGCGTTGTATCATCATTCGCGACCAGCCATATAGTATCGCAGCCAGCGCGGGCACACTCTAGTACCGCATTCTCAACAGCGTAAAAGTTAGGAGCAACCGGCATCAAACAGTCGTGCCAGTCAAATCCAAAATCCATAGGCTTAGTGATTATAGGGACAATACCAGCTAAATGGACTGCTGCCATATCTTCTCCGTTAGAAACCCAAGGTAGCCAGCTGGCATAACAGCTTGGCTAATCAGCTCCAAAGCTGTATCATAGCGGTACTCAAACCGTGGATCAGGCTTGTGGTATCTTGTGATGCTAGGTTCAATCACTCTTTCTGCTGCCTCGATTTTGAGAGCATAGTAGTTATTCTTTGTGGGGTCGTCTGCCCTAGCCCCATTACTCTTTCCTCTAAGCCCTGCTTTTTTCATCATATCTAGTATCTTGAATCTTGCCATCGTTGGCGAATAATCAAAACTATCTAATTGCTTGTCGGCCAAATAAGAAATACAAACAGCATCCTTGAGATTTTTGTTCTCTTGCCTGTCTGATGGATAAAAATATAAATGATTTACAAAATTGTCTTCTCCAGAGATTTCCTCTAAAGATATGCGTGCTCCACTGCGTATATTGAACCAGTCGATCACTCGGTTCTTGCCCTTCGTTTGTCTAGTTTGGGCAGATAACCCAGAAACACCAGCGCTGTCAAAAATAACAAGCTTATTGAAATCTAATTTTATGACCCTGTGACGCTTTGTTGCTACTGTTAAGCGCCTATCGGACACCCTTAGACCAGCCGCATTAGCTGAAAGGGGCAGATTTCCCGATAGGCCCAACAAAAGAAGCAGATTTTGCTGTATTTGACGATGTGAATAGGGTATACCAGGCTCCAAGCCCATAAAACTGAAATCTAGCTCTTTATCAAAGGTATCCAGGCGAAACAGCTTTTGAGCCTCTGTAAAGATCACAGGCAAATCGTTGATATAGGCATACAATAAAGAAGATAAGTTGCCACCAATAACAATCTTATCCTTCTCATAGACATGCCTATCAAGCTTCAACCTACACCATCATTAGAAAACAGGCCATAGCATTGTTGGTGGCATGAGCCAAGACTGATGGGCCAAGCTCACCAGTTTTGAGGCGCAACCAGCCCACAAAGAGGCTAAAGGGTAAAAGGCCCATTGCATGTAAGACATTTCCGTGCAAAGCTACAAACAAGAGGCTCACCGCGATAAAAGCAATGTTTTTTGCTGTTTCGGGCCTAACAACCCATTTCCCCATCCATTCAATAAGCGACCAAATGGCTCCTCGGAAGAGGATTTCCTCTAAGACTGGCATGACAACAACTACTGCCAAGACGAACAACACTTGCAATTGCCAAATGCTGTTTTCCAAAAAATGCGACACAATCCCTAAATCTTCAGATGCCCATGTAGGATATTTTCTAACCAATACAGAAACTAGCCAAGTTGGGAAAAGACTTATCGTCAATCCTCCCAAAAATGCTGTAATATAGTGCTCTCTCATTATTTACCTTGTCCTCTATTTTTCTTTCGGTAGCCTTTCGGGGCTTTGCCATTGGAACCCAATGCTTTGAACTTTGAGTGTTTGCCTTTTCCGATCTTAGTCTTCTTCGGGTTCTTCCCCGGTGACCATGCATTTGTCATTATAAACTCCTTTTTAGTCTAGCAACTTGCTTTTTAAGTTTTTCATTTTCTGCCCTCAAAACCTTGTTCATAAGGGAGGAGCCGCTCTTAAGCTCTCTGATGAGGTCGTCGTAGCCACCAATAAAGTGTTCACCAATGAGAATAGCTGGAACTGTTCTGTGGCCTGTCCTCTCCATTAGAGCGCTGTAGTGTTCTAGAGGTTTAGTAACGTCAACCCAACTGATCTTCTCGATTTCCAGTATCTCCTCCAATACCATCTTAGCCTTATCGCACCAAGGACAACCAGCCTTGATATACACTGTAAATATATAGTCTTCTAGCCCGTTATTGTTCATTCTTCACTCTCCTTCTCTTTATATGTCCCTGAAACCACAATTGACGCCAAGCCGACAACGACTCCTTATCGGGGTTGTAGCTCAAAAGAGTGTTGCCCAGTTGTACTTGAAAATGACCCCAGGGACTGTCGAGAAAGCCTTGCCACCCACCCTTATGCCAACCGGAACGCCACTTTAATCTGCCTCCTAATCGGCGCTTGATAGCAACTGCTCCAAAAAAACAGTTTGAATTACTCATTCTTCGCTCTCCATATGGTATTCGAGATGAATGGTAATACTTGCAAAAGTAGAGGCCCGATAAAGGGCTTTCTGTTCCATATCTGTGTTATGACAAGCTTTGTAACGAAAAGCCTCAGCTTTACAATCTGCTTCTTGCGACTTTAACCAGTTGATAACTTCTTCTTTTGTCTTTTCGTTTAGGTATGGAAACTTGCTAATCATTCTTCGCTCTCCTTTTGAGACAACTATACTCCACTTGCCTCTAACTGGTTACCTTTTGTTTCTTACTCATTCTCTGCTCTCCTTATCCTTGATCAAATCTTCCAAAATTGTAATTAAACAAGTCTCTTGTTCCTCGGTGATATCGCGCATATCGCTATCCTCCCTGACGTGGCCTGGGAGGTTTTTTGTATGTCTCCAATATTGAAGCTTTCCAGGGTGTGTTTTTCGACAAATCACTTCTACTTCATATTTACTGATCCCTTCGGGAAAGGGGAACCCATAGCGGATTAGTGTGTTTGTCCCAAGTCTACAATATACTCCGTTTATAGCATATCTTTCGTGCCTTGTGGCCACAACTGGAGTGTACGTTCCCACTTTGGCAAGGAGTTCATAAATCATCTTCCCTCCCCCTCATACATATAATATACCACTACCTAAAACAAAAGTCAAGCAGTTTTTTTCGGAAGCATTCCAGCATTTCTCATAGCATCGATAGTTAGGGGATAATTGCCAGTCGCCTCAACAAGATCAAGCATCTCTTGAGCAATTTCTCGAATCTCAAGTTGCGCGTGACTATCATTTCTCAATTTCTGAAAATGCGCGAAAGAACGCCAGTTAAACGAGATATCACAAGTAATCTGAATCCCATATGGAAGATAGAACCTTGCTGATTCCTTCGCTCGTTTCCTACTATAGCCTTGCTCCATTAGAGATTGAATACAGGCGTGATAGCTTATAAAGCTCGCTTCGATGTGACCTCTTAGGGCTGCTTTTTCCTTATCTGGCCAGTCAACAGGCAAATAATATTTATTAATCTTGAACTCTTTGTATCTCGCTGATTCTCCGTTGATTTGAACGGCAATCCTGTGCTTGAGCATGTGAATATGAGAAGCAATATCACTGGTTACAAGAAAATGGAGCGTAGACTTCTCAAATGGAGTATGGTGCCCTTCACTTGCCAGCATATTCAATAGCTTTCCAACTCTGCTGCGCTTGGATTCTGTTAGATCCCTGCTGGTGCTGGTCCAGGCTGAAAGGGCGTGAGTAAGATCATTTCCATATGTGCCGATAAGCTCTACTTTATTTTTCATTCTTCGCTCTCCTTCTCTTTGAGGACTCTGTGAACCTTTGCAGCCCTTGCTCTTCCCACTTCCTTGTGAGGACGGTCATGAAGAATTTCTTCATTTTCTTGTTCTGCTTTGTTTCGGCACCCAAATGAGCAAAAGATTTCAAAAGCAAACGGAACACCTCTACCGCAAACAATACATTTACTCATTCTTCGCTCTCCTTAAGTTCACTATACCAACAGGGTTTCATATCCGCCACCTCTGGGTTATGCGGATTGGGCACATAGTGGGCATCAAGTGATCCAGATCCGTCATAGTAACAGTAAAAAGAGCCAGTGGAAATCATATAATAGATTCCTTCTTCCTTTTCTGCGAAAGATTCTCTATCGGAAATCTCACCTCGGTATTCTACCTGCTTCCCTTTATAGGATACTGGAATGTAATAGTCTTCATCAACTGAAAGTGGGTTGTACTTCCCTAGCTTGTCTGGGCTGTATGACCCAACGAAACCGTCGCCAAACTTCACATACACCTGTGGTGGGGTAAGAGGTTCATCACAAAGCTCTTCCATAATTTCTGTAACAGTTCCGCATTGCCCTATGTAGTCTTCGCTTCTGGTCTCATTATTCCAGCGAGCACGAGGTTTCACCTCGTAAGGAAGAACTATTGCTAAATCACCGACTTTCATTCTTCGCTCTCATCAAGAGAAAGCCACATGGCTAGTTGGTGCTGAAGATGTGAGATAAGGTTTTCTAGTGCCATCCTGTCTTCGGCGCTGTGTCGGCTAAACCAATGAGATATTACCGGCCCATCGAGTTCATAATTTTGTAATGAAGTTTCCCCAAACGAAACTATTTCTAGCCCCGTTGTTTTTATGCTAAGTTCCAAACATTTTTGGTCGCTGCTGTCTTTGATTATAACGTCGCTGCTCATTCTTCTCTCTCCTCAATCTTCAACTCTCTCAACGGAACCCCCGTCTCCACACTACCAGACCTAACCAGAACCCAATGTTCTCCTTGCTTTTCGCCCAGATATTTAATGACTTCCACTGGAATATCATAATCTTTGCTGTGCCAGGTTACCTTTGGGTTCATTCTTCGCTCTCTCTTATATTATAGCCTATTTATATCGCGATGTCAAGAAGTATTTCACTTACCGAAGTTCATCTTCAGTTGTGCTGGTTCTTCAAGGCTCTGAATGGCTGGGCAAATGCTCTCCATTAGATATCTCGTCACTCGGTAGGGATCGCAGTTAGCGTTTGGCCGGCGATCTTCAATATATCCAACACCGTCAGCGTTGACTTGCCATGGAATGCGGATAGATGCTCCTCTATCCGATGTTCCCCACCTAAACTCTTTATATGAGCACGTCTCATGTTGACCGGTTAGTCTAGATTCAATGTTGTGACCATAGGCCCACTGAATCAGGCTTGGGTTTTGCCTGAAAGCGTCTTCCAAAGCCAAAGGAGCGGTTAGATAAGCTCCCTTAGTCTCTCGCATTTGCCTGGTTGAAAAGTTACTATGACACCCTGCTCCATTCCAATCTCCCTTTACAGGCTTAGGATCCCAAGAGACGGTAACTCCATGCTTCTCTGCTACTCTTTCTAGAATATAGCGAGCTAACCAAAGCTGGTCGCTGACTTCAAGCGGCCCAAGAGGACCAATCTGAAACTCCCATTGTCCCGGCATAACTTCGGCGTTGATGCCCGAAAGATTCAAGCCGGCATCTAGACAAAGCTGAAGGTGTTCCTCTACGATCTCCCGACCGAATGCGTTTGAGCCACCGATAGAACAGTAATATTGTCCTTGCGGAGCAGGATATCCTCCATCTTTCGGAAAGCCAAGAGGAACGCCATCCTTGAAGAGAGTATACTCTTGCTCAAGGCCAAACCAACACTCATGTTCTGCATACTGATCAGCAAGATTAGCACAAGAATGCCTCTTGTTGGTGCGATGAGGTTTCATATCTGGCGTCAGAACTTCACACATTGCCAACAACGATCCTCGTGGGCGGAATGGATCAGCCACCATAAGAACGGGCCGTAATACACAATCAGAGCTATCCCCCGATGCTTGGTTTGTCGAAGACCCATCAAATCCCCACAAAGCTTCGTCGTTAGATATATCAATCACTCGGGTCTTACTTCTCAACTGTGGGGATGGTTCAGTGCCATCGATCCAAATATATTCTACTAGTTGTCTCATTTTATTTCTCCTAAAGTTAGATATGTCCCCTATTTACAGTAGGACTATGATGTTTCTATTAGATGCTATCGATAAACGAATCACCGACTTGACAACCCAACTAAAAGCTATGGAAACGCTGGGCATGTTCAATAAACCAAAATACGAAAGAATACTCGCAGAACTAATAAGTCTTACAGAAAGACGAGAAACTTTCCTAGAAACCTGGCCTAAGAACTTTCCTTACTGGTTTAGGTAACTCTTGCCATAACGTGATTTCGTTCAACAAGGTAGAAAGTCTCATCTCGCAAAACAATCTCCCTAATAACGTGAGTAGGTACAACGATTACATCGCCAAACCGATACTCTTCTTCTGGGTCTTTCTTCACTGAAACTGCCTTGAAGGGAGCCTCTGAGGGTTTGTATTCTTCTGGAAGGATAACCGCACTTTGCGCATCCTCTTTCTTATCAAATGATAGATCAACTCCGATCCATCGATTTCTAGGTTCTAGTTCCATTTGTCTTCCTTTTCTAAATAATGCTACAAGCCCCACCAGCACAAGCCAGCTCGCCTTGTAAGTTTGTCTCGTCTTGTGTCTCGACCACCATATTCAAATTAACCGCCTCAAGATGCTTCATTAGCCTTTCATAGGTCTGCTCATCACACTCTTCAAAAGGTGCCTGAACATAGGAGCCACCATCATAAGGCAACACAGATAAGCCATTATAGTGTTTCCTGTTTTTCCACATCCAATCACCAACTACAGGCCATTCGCTTTCTCGGATAGTGATCGTTGCGCTAACATTATGTGTATTCTGACCTTTAATATGTCCTGGCTTTATCCACTCCTGACTTACTCGCTTTACCCTCTCTAAGAGGTCCAAAGCACTCTCTGAGCGTAGGATCGCGCCTGCCGGGGCCTTCTGTGGTACTGTCAAGATGGCTGTCGTGTGAGGGCTAAAATAGTCATCCTCAACCAATTCTGGAAATGTCACCATAAGATATTCATAAATAGCCTCGTTCTTTCCTACTCGGATTCGGCGAAGATAGTATGCTGCGTGCCAAGCGTGGATTCCCGATGAGGTGCCCAAAGCCAAGCTGGTTGTTCCTGCTGGCTTTACACATGTCGTCCTTGCTGCTGGCTTAATCCCCAATAATGCTGCGAGACGCTTGTTTTCTTCCTTTACAATCTTTGCAGCGGCCTTCATATCCAGATTCAACACCTTTCCAGAAGCAATCCCTGTCATTGAGACACCGATTAGAGCATCTTTTTCAGTATTTCTCTGCCATACTGGGCGTAGATAATGAAAGTCTGTATAAGATGCTTGCAAAGTAGCAATAAATGTAGCAGCCCTGACACGTTGTTCAAAATCTTCCTGTGAAGTAAGATTAGAAACATTCACTTCTGCCAAGTTACAAAACTGAAATGGTCGCAAAGCAATCTCACAACAAGGGTTAGTGCCCCAGTCTTTATCATATGTGAAATAGAACCCCGGTTCGCCTGCTCCAGAAGCCCTTACACGCTCCCATAACGTCTTAAAGTAATCTTCCGTGATCTTGTGGCGCATCAGCACAACAGAGTTGTTGGAGCGACCACGTTGAGGATTCTTTTCCCACCAAGGACCAGCCTTAGCGGAGATCATATCAACATCATCAGCAGAAAATAGAGCAATAAGCGCAGCACGACGGATGCCACCAGCCAAAACAGCATCAGCAATATAGCAAACCATATCGTGAACCTCAATTGGGGTCAAAAACTCTCCATTCTGCTTTGAGCGAAGGATACCATCTAACCTGAGAAGGCATTCCTTGAGCGGCTGCGGGCCTGGAGCTTTCCCACCAGAAGTGACCAAGCGGGCGCCCTTTGGGCGAATATCCGAGAAATCAAAACGAAGCCTGGAGGTTCCTCGGAAATAAGACATCATTAATGCCTTCACAGCATCTGACCAACCTTCAATAGAATCGCTGACCAAATAGCGATAAGTGCGCTTATCGTTAGGCTTGCGGACTTCTGGTAACTGTTCAACGTGGTGGGCTTGAACTGAATACCCAACGCCTGTGCCCCCAAGCAAAAGAAACATTATTTCACTAAAAGCTCTAACATCATCAATAGGCAAATAGGCACAGTTAAAGATACGATTGGGGGCTACCTCAATAGGTTTCCCGCCAAACTGCATAGATCTCATTGAAGGCAAAACCTTCTTATCAAACACATACTGATAAGCCTCGTTAATCTCACTTTTGAGCTTGGGATACTTCTTGATATGCATCTCTTTATTTCTATCCGTTAGCTCTGAATATAGCTCCCTTCTTTGCTTATCTTCTCGATACCTTGCGTATTTCATATAGATCGCAAGATCTGATAAAATGCTTGATGATAATTCCATATTATTCCTCTCTTTGTTATGCTTTTAGGTTTTTTCTGAACTTCTTATACTTTTCTTTTAACAGTTCCCCTTGGTCATGAGCAGAGAGAGCAGGAACTTCCCCCGTAGAATCTAGCACCTTAATCTGTACGTTAGATGTGTGCATAGAGATAGGATAAACCAAGCCATCAGGGCCATTACGATTTTTCGCTATAAAAAAACGTCCCAAATTGTTTTGTTTATCTCCTACCGTCCTAGAAAGTGAAAAAATGAAATCTGCGACAAAACACTTGTTGTAAGCCTCCGAAATGGCTTCCATAGTGATTACCTCTGCATTTAGGCCGGATCTGTTAGTTTGAGATGCTGTCCATACGCAGCAATTAAACTCTTGTGCTATGCCTCGCATCTCTTCATAAATAGCTTCGAGTTCGTGTCTTTTCTCACTTTTTCCTGAAATAGGTCGTAATAAGTCTCCATAGTCAACAATGATCATATCCGGCACGATATCTCTAGATCGTAACTTATCTAGGTGGGTTCTTAGTGTGCGAGTTGAGGCAGATTTTGTAGGATATTCCTTTATTAGGAGAACTCCCTCGATCTCCAAAACCTGCTTATAGATATCATCTTTAAAGTCATGTAGATTAGACAATGGATATCCGGTCAAACACGAATCATACCGACCTGCAACCACCGTATCTGCTAGCTCTAAAGTATAATGTACAACAGTCTTTCCTTGTTTAAGCGCAGCTGCGCCAAGATGAACCAATGCCATTGACTTACCAGCACCAGTAGGTGCAATAACTACACCCAACTCGCCTTTACCATGGCCACCACCAAAAAGGGTATCAATCTCTGGCCAACCTGTAGAAATAGGATTTCTGGCCTTTTTAACAAACCTTTCTTCAAAATCCTTAATAAAATCATAGCCCTGATCTGAACTGTCTCCTAGCTTCAAAGCATCATTGATAATCTTGGAAATCTCGTCGAAGGAGGATCTCTGAAGAAGCCCTACGGACCTAATCATAGCCTCTTTCAGCTTCTGCTTCCGACAAAAATCAAGAGCTGTGCTCTTTATATAGTCAGCGCCACTTACCTGCGAATCATGAATGCGGGCAAAGTAACTTCGAAGCTGCTTCTGGGTTGCCGGGTTTTCATTTTCCAGTTCTGCTCGGATAATCGAAATCATAATCTTGTATGTGGGATGAACCATATACTTTTCACGATATTCAAAGATCTTCCGAATAAATACTCGTAGGTAGTGAAGTTCCAAGAAGCCGATATCCAGCACTTCCATTATTTGGTCTGCAAATGGCCTATCTTGTAAGATAACCTGGCACAAAGACTCTTGAAAATCTTTACCAAACTTGCTAAAATCTGTCTTCTTATTATTCTTCAACTGCCGTCCCCCGTCTAAACAATATACCCCATCTCCACCTATTTGTCAAGCAGTTTTATTCCCCTCGATCAAGCCTCGCAGCATAGGCAAGTATTCCTCCCACCTATAAGAACCAAAGCCATGCTGCAAAGAAGCTGCCTTCAGTCCTGTTGCGTTCAGCTCATGATCAAAGTTTTCAAGAATATATCGAAGCTGTTGGCTACCTTGCACTGAAATGCTGGGAGGGGTCAGGTTCATAACCTTATGATTTGACAGAACAGTGTTCCAGCCTTCAAGAATGTTTTCAAATAGCTTTAGATTGCTATCGATATTGGAGCAATGCTCATGCACGTCTTCCAAAGAGTAGCTCGTATCTTCCTTAAGGAATGAGAAGCGCTTTGAAACCGTTTTCAAGCCTACCCCAGCAATCCCCGCTAAATTATCAGATTTGTCGCCAACAATGGCACGAGCAACAACAAAGTTTTCCGGCGAAATGCCGTACTCTTCTGTAACCGTCTTTTTTGTCCAAGCTTTCTTCTGGATTGGCCTGTATAATATAGTCTCGTCATCACAAAGCTGTAAAAAGTCTTTATCTGAAGATACTATCACCTTTTGCCAACCTCTATATGCAGGATCCCTCACCACAAAAGAAATGATATCATCAGCCTCAACATGATCCAGCACTAGCTGCATAATAGGCATATTGTTCAACATCTCCATGAGGATACGTTGCTGCCAGACCATATTCTCCTTCTCTGACTGCGCTGACATACCCTCTACTTTGTAGTTCTTCCTCAAAGGCTTACGACCCTGCTTATACTCCTTAACCGTCTGACGACGCTTCTGGGAGCCTCCTGCGCCATCCCAACAAATGATTACTTGATCTGGTGCTGTCTCTCTGATCATCTTTTTTACTGAATTGAGAAACCCTACCGTTCCTCCAACAGGATTTCCATTTGTAGAAATCGATGGATTCACAATGTAATTCCTAATAAACATGTTTAGTGCGTCAATCACTAGTAAACGCTTCATTCTATCCCCCAAAGTAAAAGCTCTCAACATACTTAATATAGCATGTTGAGAGCTGCTTGTCAAGTTTAATATCTAGGCTTCTTCTTTTCCATCAATATCATAAAACTCGCTGGCCTCGCCATCCTTCTTATCAAACCTAAGAATAACCTCTTCTTCCATTAGCTGCAAGATCCGCTCGTAAAACTTTTTGTTCTCTAACTTCTTCATCCAGGCAGCTCCTTGAAACTTTTCTGTCGTGCCGTCTTTGTGGTGAAGAGTATACCAAGCGCCAGAAACAGTAAGATGTTTTGAGCTTTTTACAGCTGCAAACCAAGATTCTTCATCCTGAATCTTTACATCATCTCCTGCCCACACAATCTTGAAAATACATTCCCTAGCATCTGAACCAAACCGAGATTTCTTGATCTTGGCCTTTACCTCTGTGCCTACGCGGAAACCCTTATCATCATAGATGAAAGAAGCTTTGCCGCGACGAGCAGTTAGCCAAATACGAAGAGAATACGCATAGGCTGCGGCTTTACCACCAGGAGCAAAATACGGTTCAAGACGTTGTTCTGCGAGATTGTTGGTAATATTAGTTTTCAGCTGATTCAAGATAAGCAAGGTTGACTGTGCGTTCGCGAGAGGTACCGTTAGTTTTGAAAAGCCCTTTGATAAGACGCGGGGTTTGACGGCCATACTTGATTGAGGATTGAAGTCACCCTCAATATCAGTACGGCAAGCCGTCATAGCCAATGAATCCCAAATGAAGAGCATCCGGTTTGGATTACCAGCCATCAGCTCTTCGATAGTCTCTAAGACAAACTCGACAGATTCCGCCTGAACATAGAGCAGATCATCCAAATCACAGCCTGCTTTTTCTAAGAAATCTGGATCAACCGCAGATTCCGAATCAAAATATACAACATCAATACCCATTTTCTGGGCATTTGCTGCTACTTGAGCTGCCATATATGATTTACCTGCGGCAGATAGACCAGCGATCTCTGAATGTTTCCCGATCGGAATACCTGCATACTTGCCTCGGCAAATAATAGAGTTTAGCCACCGAGAACCAGTAGGAATCCACTCCTTAACCTCTGTGGGGTTAGACTCTCCCAAGTCATAAGCAAGCGTTTTTTGTGCCTTCTTATTGACCAACTTGCGCATATCCGCAATGGACAGTTTCCCAGGTTTCTCCTTTGTCTTTTTTGCTTTGGCCATCAATAACTGCCGTTAAGGGTAACATATCCAGCATTCTCTGTGTTGACGGTGGCAGACCAGTTATCGGTAAAATACTGCGAGGAATCCCGCAGAAGGCCCCAAGGTGCCTTCATAGTAAAAGACATCTCAACAGACCCACGCTTATGATCATACCTTGTTACCTCCTGCTCTACCCAACCATGGTCCCAGACTGTTTCGCCCATCGCATCTGCGCAAAACCCAGTGAACTCTTCAGAGCCACGCTCATAGCCCTCAAGAAGACCCTCATCGCGCAACGTATCAAGAGCCCAGTTTCCGTTTTTATAAAAAACGCCAGTTGTAGCTGCTTCTGCTAGCTCATTAATCACGTTCGTCTCAACGAAAGCATTTTCATGCCAATCTTCGTTATAATGCATAATATCACATGCTTCTTTCCAAGTGAAAACCACTTCTGTGTCAGACGCAATATCGAACGCCTTCAACCTATCAATCAAATTACTCATTCTCCCTCCAAGGAAATCAAAAAATCAAAAAATTGTAAAAAATGAGGCATCTGTAAACCCATGCCTCCCTGCGGTTGGGGGGAACTACTCTGCTGTAGCTGCTGGCGAAACCTCAGTTTCAGCCGATTCAATCGGACTAGCAGTGACCGTGATTTCCTCAGAAACCTCGTTCTCTATAATCTCGACTGCCTTTACATGCTTCTCATTGCTCTCGCTTGAGGCCGTTGAAGGGGTTGTCGCTGCTGTTTCATCGCTACCATATGAAGAATACGCGAAATACGATCCTAACACTAGTGTGATAGTTGCTACAATAACCAAGGCTTGTGCATTTTTACTTTCAAACATTACTTTTTTTACTCCTTTATTCCAATGATGTATCAGTGCCACCAGTATCGGTGCCTGTATCGTCTGCTTCTATTCCGGTCTCAACTATTCCGGTCTCAACTATTTCCAAGCCCGTATCACCACGGACAGGGTCATCACTACAACCGACAAA
>Ga0208012_1000179_pt1 | contig 25352 bp, 28 predicted proteins | sample 15BtaG_FD_184090 | JGI IMG/M metagenome (GOLD analysis project Ga0208012, IMG submission 184090) | Marine viral communities from the Subarctic Pacific Ocean - 15B_ETSP_OMZ_AT15312_CsCl metaG (SPAdes) (version 2) | ecosystem: Environmental > Aquatic > Marine > Oceanic | place: Pacific Ocean... | reverse complement strand
ATGATGAACCAGAACCGTTTATCATATCACCCGATGAAGAAATTAATATGGCAATTCTTGCACAAACCATTTCTTTTAAAATGGGTGTTAATAGTATAGTTTATAATAACAAATATCCAGATGGACAATTAAAAAAACCATCTGATAATAGTATACTAAAGAAATGTCTACCAGACTTTGAATTTATACCAATACAAGAAGGACTGAGCAGAACTATTAATTGGTTCTTATCAGAATACGGAGTTCATATATTATGAAAAAAGCATTAATTACAGGAATTAACGGACAAGACGGGTCTTATTTAGCAGAATTTTTATTATCTATGGGATATGAAGTTCATGGAATATTAAGAAGAAATTCTGTTGCAGAAAATCAAACTGCTAGACTCGACAGTTGTTACGAACAGTTAAATTTATATTATGGTGATTTAACAGATTTATCATCACTTATTGATATATTCCAAAAAGTTCAACCAGATGAAGTATACAATTTGGCAGCCCAGTCTCATGTACGAGTTAGTTTTGATGTGCCTGTTCAAACAGCAATGGTAACCGGGTTGGGGGTTTTAAATATTATCGAAGCCTGCAAATTGGTTTGTCCACAAACAAAAATTTACCAAGCATCTTCATCAGAAATGTTTGGGAATTCTATAGATGATGACGGATACCAAAGAGAAACTACAGCAATGCTTCCAGTAAGTCCTTACGGATGTGCAAAAGTGTTTGCATATAATATATGCAGAAATTATCGTAACGCATATGATATGTTTATTTCTAATGGTATCTTGTTTAATCATGAATCTCCCCGCAGAGGTTCTAACTTTGTAACAGAAAAGATTGTAAAAGGTGCAGTTAATATTGCTACAGGAAAACAAAAAGAACTTCAATTAGGAAATTTAGATGCACGAAGAGATTGGGGACATGCAAAAGATTATGTTCAAGCAATGTGGTTGATGTTACAAGCAGATGAGCCAGGCGATTATGTTTGTGCAACTGGAATATCACACAGTGTTCGTGATGTGTGTGAACATGTGTTTAATAAATTGGGCATGAACTATAAAGACTATATTACAATTAATGAAAAGTATGTTAGACCAGAAGAACTTCATGATTTAAAAGGAGACTCTACTAGGATTCGTGAAGAACTAGGATGGAAACCAGAATATACATTTGAAACCATGTTAGACGAAATGGTGGTTAATAATAAAAATTATTATAAGGTAATTGAAAATATTCATACACCATATGATGCAGTAAGATAATTATGACAACTATGACAAAAACTAAAGAATATTTGTGGGTGGAAAAATACAGACCGAAACTAATAAGTGAATGCATTCTTCCCGAATCCATCAAGACCACCTTTCAACAAATGGTGGATTCGGGAGAATCACAGAATCTTCTACTTTCTGGTGGTGCTGGTTGTGGTAAAACCACCATTGCAAAAGCATTATGTAACGAACTTGAAACCGATTATATTATGGTCAATTGTTCAGAAGATGGAAACATTGATACTTTGCGAACAAAGATAAGAAATTTTGCAAGTACAGTTTCAATAACTGGCGGAAAGAAGATTGTAATTCTTGATGAATTTGATTATAGTAATGCACAATCTACCCAACCTGCACTTCGTGGTTTCATTGAAGAATTCAGTGAAAATTGTAGGTTTATTCTTACTTGCAATTTCAAGAACAGAATTATCGAACCACTACATTCCCGATGCACCACAATCAATTTTTCTGTTCCAAAGAAAGAGAAACCAAAACTGGCATCTCAATTCATGGATAGAGTGAAATATGTTCTCGATGAAGAAGGTATTACATACGAAGAAAAGGTTCTAGCACAATTAATATTGAAGCATTTCCCAGATTTCCGAAGAGTTTTAAATGAATTACAACGATATTCTATTGGTGGTACAATTGATGTGGGAATTTTAAGTCAAATTGGTGAGATACATATTAAAGACTTGGTGAGTCATATGAAGAGTAAAGACTTCACTAGTGCAAGAAAGTGGGCAGTGGAGAATCTAGACAATTCTCCGTCAGAATTGTTTAGGAAAGTTTATGATGGTTTATATGATTATCTTACACCATCTTCAATCCCTCAAGCAGTTTTGATTTTAGCGGAATATCAATATAAGTCTGCATTCGTGGCAGACCAAGAAATTAATTTAGTGGCATGTATTGTAGAACTTATGATGGGATGTGAATACAAATGACAAAATTATTAGCACAAGGTGATTACCTAATTTTAGAAAAGGTAGATTACGAAAAAGAAGAAGTAACTGAAAGTGGTCTGATTATTAAAAAAAGTCAAGTACTTGACAGTACAAGTGTAGAATCAAAGATTGTTTCTATGGGAAGAGGTATTCCTGATGATTCTGGAAGTATACCAGAAGTGGATTACGATGTAGGAAGTATTGTTCTTTATGATGCTCCTTCTAGAATAGGAACACATGCAGGGTTTGAGATAATTAGACGAGGACATGTACTTGCCGTGGTTCTTGAAGATGAAACTGAGTGAGTATCTTAATGCAATAAACCATACCAAAGAACCTCTGATGAATACAGAGGATGAACAGGTAGAAAAGAAATATGCACCCTTTGTTGTGAATAGGTGTTTATCTTATTTTATAGATACTATTCTCCATGTAAATCAAATAAACGAATTTCCAAATACGGATAAAAAGATGCAATTTGATTATCTTCAAAATGCATTGAGGAAACGAAAAAGATTTAGTAAGTGGCAAAAAAAGCAAATTATTGAAAATCTAGAAATAGTAAAGAATTATTATGGATACTCAGACCAAAAAGCAACAGAAATTATTGACTTATTAAGCGATGAAAATATAGAAGAAATGAGAATTTACCTCTCTGGTGGTGGTATAAATCCATAATTTGATATATATTTACAAATCATAACAAGTGATTAAAACAGGAATAACAAATTATGGAACAAGAAGACATTTTTAATGGATTAGGAGTTGAAATAACCCTGAAATCCGATGATGATTTTCTAAAAGTCAGAGAAACTTTGACCAGAATGGGAATATCTTCAAGAAAAGAAAATAAATTATATCAATCTTGCCATATTCTTCACAAAAGAGGAAGATATGCAATTATGCATTTTAAAGAACTTTTTGAGATGGATGGGTTAGAATCCAACATATCGGATGAAGATATAGGCAGAAGAAATGCAATATCAAATCTTTTAGAAGAATGGGAATTATTAAAAATAATAGAACCTATAGAAGAAGATGAACCCGTTGTAGATGTAAGAAAGATAAAAATCATTTCACATAAAGACAAAGATGATTGGGAATTGATACCTAAATATCATATAGGAAATAGTTAAAATGAGGTTATATTATGAAAACAATGTTGATAAGTTTCTACAGTGATATAGAAGATAAAACTTACTATTCAGACAATGCAAATCGATTGCGAAAAGAATGTAAATCTTTAGGTATACAGTGCAGTATTCAGCACAAGGAATCTCTTGGGTCTTATCAATTGAACTGCCTTAGTAAACCACAATTTATTTTAGATATGTTGGAAAGATTCAATAAGCCATTGTTGTGGATGGATGTGGACAGTAAATTACATAAACCTTTAGATATTTATGATACATTTGACCAAGAAGTTGATATGGTTATTGCAACTGCTGATGGTGGAATGCGAGGAATGAAAGCATCACCAATTTATTTTGGCAATACTAAAAATGCAAAGAAGTTTATTGAAGCATGGATACAAACAACAAAAGATATTCAAGAAAAAGAAATAGGAATATTCGACCACGAACCTCTGTTCAGTCTTATTCCTATGTTTGCAAATGATATGAATATCAAAATAGTTGGACCAGAATATTGTACTTGGCCGGGACACACAAACGAAAACACAATAGTTACTATGGGACTTGCTGACTCTGAAACAAAGAAAGAATCTTTGAGAAATTTGGGTATGTCAGAAGAGTTAATAGAATGGCAATCACCAGGAGATACATTATGAAAACAAAATTTATTAGTTTTTATTCAGATAGAACCGGCACCAATTATTATTCTACAATGAATGGATTATTAAAATCCCGTCTTGACGAACTTGGTGCAACATACCATATAGAAGAGTTACCATCAAAAGACCACTATATGCTTAATTGTTTAATGAAACCTCAGTTCATTTTGGATTGTATAAAGAAATTAGATGAACCACTGATTTGGATAGATATCGATTGCAAAATCAATAAATTACCAGAAGAATTTGATTCTGTTGACACAGATATTGCATGTTCTTTGAGAGAACACGACTTTAAAACACCACATAGTGCTATACTGTATTTTAATAATACAGAAAAATCTATTTTGTTTTTGGAAGATTGGATAAAAAGATGTGAAGATGTAAAAGAAGAGGCAGAACAAGGAACATATACAGGTGGGGATCATCATCTACTAATAGAAACGATGATGGAAAATAAAAACAATGCCACAATTACATCATTCCCACCCACACTGTGTTCGGTAAATGGAATCGACTCTAAAATCAATATAGGATTATCATTAGACCTATTGTATGATTCTAGATTTAAAATAGAAGATAAAAAATTACAAGCATTATATCTACCATTTAGTTTAGAACACGGCTCTTCATGTGCCAAATTAAAACCTAAACAGTTTACATGGACGGATGAAGAACAAGACATTCAAGTGTTCATAGACAACGGAATGCTTATGATTCCAAGACATCGAAGAAAAGAAAATACATATCGTTTTGGATGGATGTGTGAATCTAGAGCAATTGTTCCAGAATTATATACTGCACTTAAAACTGGCCCAGAGTTGTTCTTTGAACATTTTGATGCAATCTTTACTTGTGATGATTATTTGTTAAGTTTAGATGATAGATTTAAATTTGCTTTATCAGGAAGTAATCTTCCTTGGACACCATTAGATTCAACATGGTTTCCTGAACTTCATAACAAAACAAAAATGTGTTCCCTTTTAGCATCACCTAAATTGATGACGGAAGGACATAAACTAAGACACGAAACGGCAGACAAACTAAAGGATAGTGTTGATGTTTTTGGTGGAGTAGGTGGTTCAAAGAAAGTAGGTACAACAGGTGTTGCATCCGCTAATCATCCTACAAAAGAAAAAGCATTACGGGATTATATGTTTTCAATTACTATTGAGAATGATTCATATAACAATTACTTTACAGAAAAAATAACAGATTGTTTTGCAAATGGAACAATTCCCGTTTATTGGGGATGTCCAAATATAGGTGATTATTTTAATAAAGATGGGATAGTAATATTAGATGATGATTTTGACATTAATAGTTTGACAAAAGAACTATATGATGGTAAAATAGATGCCATGAAAGAAAATTATAAGTTGGTTTGTAATATGAAAAACGCAGATGATATATTATTTGAACATATTGAAACATTTATAAAGGATAAAAAGTGATAGATTCAAATTTAATTATTGCAGGTGCTGTGAGAAATGTTGAACCTTACATAGACCGAATATTTGAAAATATAGACCAAATTTCAAAGTTATTTTCAAAAGTAAAAATTATATTGGTCGAATCTGATTCAAACGATAATACATTAAACAAGATAAACGGATATAAATCAACTCATCCAAATCTAGAAGTTATTTCTTTGGGAAGTTTAGCATCAAAACACCCTTCATATTTAATAAGGTGTAATAGAATTGCGGCCGCAAGAAATGTATTTTTTGAAATTGCCGAGAATTTGAAAGATGAATACCAACATCTTTTGGTAATTGATATGGATGATATTTGTGCTCATAAAATTAAAGATGAAGCAATACTTTCAAATTTTGAATATGATAATTGGGACATGATAACAGCGAATCAATCTGACATATATTACGACATATGGGGATTAAGACATGATGATTGGATGCCATATGATTGTTGGGAAATGGTTGAAAATAGACCTTCGTTTATTTCTCGTGATGATGCAATAAATATTCATGTTCGTTCCAGACAAATTCATATAGATGAAAATCATCCTTTAATAAAAGTTAAATCATCCTTTGGTGGTATGGGATTTATAAAAATTGATAGCATCAAAGGTGCAAGGTCACAAGGACAAAGGGATAGTGATGGTAGGGAAACCTGTGATTGGATTTCTTTTTGTGAAAGGTTAAACGAAGGAAATGCTAATATTTTCATTAATCCTAAGTTTATAACAAACCCCAAAATATAATTATGAAACATTGTCACCTTTCAATTATATGTAATGACTTACCATTTCTAAAACAGAAAATGGATTTCTTATATAAAAATTTTGACCAATTAATATTTTATGATTTATGTATTTACTGTGTTCCTATGTCGCATTCTACAGACGGAACATATGAATATCTACAAAATTATCCAGACCCAGAAAATAAAATAACAATAATTGATAAAACAGATATAAATGATGTAGAAGGAAATAATGGCAAAGGCGGAATAGAAAAGCAAAGAATGTACAGGGTTGGTTCTTCATATGTAAAGGATGATATTGATGTATTTTGGTGTTCTGATATGGATGAATTTTGCGATGCAGGATTAATCGGTGAAGTAGAGAGAATACTAGAAAATCCAGACATATCAGTAATACACATGGATATGAAAACATTTTGGAAAAATATGGATACATTTATTGCCCCACCCGACAATTCAGGAAAAATAAAAATGCCATCTCGTATTGTAAGACATATACCAGGAAGGGTATACGGTCATTGTGATATAGACAGTATAGGAAAAGTATATAATATAACCGATAAGAACTGGTTGCATTTTGCATGGGTAGGAAATAAAAGAGTTTTTGAAAAAAGACATCACCAACCAATACCAGAAGAATCTTTTTTTAGTTGGTGGAAAGAGATATGGAATAATAAAAATACTACAATGTGGTTTATACCAAATCCTGATTGTGCTGACTATAGGATATTTAAATATGATGGAGAATATCCAGACTATTTAAATGTTGATGAATTATGGAAAGATTTAAATGATAATAAATATGAAGGTGACAAAGGACTTGAACTGTTAAAACAAGAAAGTGTAACAGTTAGACCGATATAAGGAGATACTATGATGTCTGTAATTGACGACAACGAAAGACTAATGCTCAGAAGAGGTAAGACTAAATTGGTTTCTTTTTTGATTCCATCTAGGAAGAGATTTACCAATCTTCTAAATACCATAAATTCAATTGCTGAAACAGCAAGTGATCCAAGTAGGGTTGAAGTTTTAGTAAGATTTGATCATGATGATACGGAAAGCGTTTCCAGAATATCAGAATTACCATTTGACAAAGTTGATATTTATGTTATAGTAGGAGAGAGATTTGGAGGATATATTGATTTAAACAAATATGTCAATGAATGCTGTGATATTTCCAGAGGAGATATGTTGTTTCTTTTCAACGATGATACTTCCATGGCGGTAGATGGATGGGATGATGTTCTTGACGAATATAAGAATGATGTTGTAATTCTAAATCCATCAACTGGTGATCAGTCGGATACTCTCAATACCTTCCCAATTATTTCAAGGAAGATATATGAAGCAACAGGACATTTCTCTCTCCAAGCACATAATGACACATGGGTTTCTGATGTTGGTGCGAGTTTAGGTATAGAAAAAGTAGAAAACAGAATTAAGATTTTTCACGATAGACCCAATAACCCAAACTATACAGGGTCGATGGATACTCAAGAAGTTAATCGTGAAACATGGGACGAGAGAACGGAGATGTTTAAGATATCTAGCCCCCAATTTGGTGAACCAAAATTCTGCAAACTCAGACATGAGGATGCAATAAAAATAAAGGAAGTTATGAAATGAAAATAGGATTTATGGGATTAGGAAAATTAGGATTGCCATCTGCATTGGCAATTAATGATAAGGGTCATGATATTTACGGTTATGATATTGATGACAATGTAAAAACAATTCTTGATACAAAGAAACTTCCCTACAGAGAAGAAGGTGCATCAGAACTTCTACAAAACCACAATATTAATTATTGTAGTGTAGAAGATGTAGTAAAGAATTCGGATATTATTTTTGTTCCAATTCAAACTCCTCATGACCCATACTTTGAGGGTATTACTAGACTCCCAGATGAAAGGGAAGATTTTGATTATACTTATTTAAAGGATGGACTTAAAACTTTATCAGAAGAGATTGATAGACAAGGTAATGAAAAAATTGTCATTATCATTTCTACTGTTCTACCGGGAACAACAAGAAGAGAAATTAAACCAATTCTTAGTAATTTAATTAAATTATGTTACAATCCTTTCTTTATTGCAATGGGAACTACAATTAATGACTTTGTAAATCCTGAATTTGTTCTCTTCGGTGTAGACGATAAAGATGCTTATGAAGCCGCAAAAGAATTCTATGCAACCATTCATGATAAACCAGTTTATGAATGCACTATCGAAGAAGCAGAAATGATTAAGGTTTCATATAATACTTACATTACTATGAAAATTAATCTTGCAAATGTTATTATGGAAGCGGCCCACAAGTTGGATAATGTAAATTGTGATAATGTTATGCGTGGTATGTTTCTTGCTAATGAAAGACTCATTAGTACCAAGTATCTTCTAGGAGGAATGGGAGATGGTGGTGGATGTCACCCAAGAGATAACATTGCGTTGTCGTGGATGGCAAAAGAATTAAATTTGAGTTATGATTGGTATGAAAATTTAATGGTATGTAGAGAAAAACAAACCGAGTGGTTGGGTAATATGTTACTCGACAAGTCCAAGGAAACTGGAATGAATCCCATCATTCTTGGCAAGTGCTTTAAGAAAGAGACAAACCTCACTATCGGTAGTCCGTCAATTCTAATGAAGAACATGATGGAAGAACATGGTGTTGATGTAGAAATGTATGATCCGTGGACAGATGTGGGTCAACCCCCTCTTGACGAGAAGGCAGTATTCTTTATTGGTACTAATCATGACAAGTTTCTCGATTACAAGTTCCCTGAAGGATCAGTAGTTATTGACCCGTGGAGAATGATGACACCACAAGATGGTGTTGAACTAATTTTAATTGGAGATACTACAAACAATAGTAAAGTAGCAGTATGAATAAAATTTCAGAATGGATTAAACAATATTGTGAGAAATATGGTATTAGAAGTTTAGTTGTCGGGGTATCGGGTGGTATTGATTCCGCTCTTACATCAAAACTTTGTGCTTTGACAGGTATTGAAACAATTGTTCTTACCATGCCCATACATCAGGCACCTGACCAACACCTTCGTGGTTTAGGTCATATTGATTGGTTGAATGATGAACATCGGAATGTTTCTCATATAAATCTAGACCTTACTTCTATGTATGATGCTTTCGTTCATCTTCTAAATGAAGATAATATAGATTCCCAAACAGATGCAAAAGGTATTGATGGGATAAACAGTGCAATTGAACTTGGATACAAACGGGCTAAACAAGAGAAATACTCTCATGCTTTGGCAAATACTAGAGCCCGACTTCGCATGACTGCCCTATATCAACTTGCTCAGGTGAATGGTGGTATTGTAGTAGGAACAGGAAATAAAGTTGAAGATTTTGGTGTTGGGTTCTTTACTAAATATGGCGATGGAGGAGTCGATATCTCCCCAATTGCAGACCTTACCAAAACAGAAGTTCGTGAAATGGCAAAAGAACTTGGTGTTCTTGAGGAGATATTAAATGCTCCACCCACTGATGGTTTGTGGGATGATGGTAGAACCGATGAAGATCAAATCGGTGCTACTTATGAAGAGTTGGAGTGGGCAATGGAGTATTCTGGTGATGGACACGATTTGACAGAACGACAGAAAGAAATCAAGGAAATTTACAACAAGTTCCATACTCAAAATAAACACAAGATGATTCCTATTCCTGTGTACACCAAGGATGCATAATGGACGAATATCTTTTAGAATTGGTAGAAGGTAAGAGGGTAGCCATTATAGGCCCGGCACCTCACTTGGAAAATCTAGGTGATGGTCCGTGGATTGATGAACACGATATAATTATTAGACCAAATCAGTTTTATATTCCAGATAAACTAAAAAAAGATTATGGATCTAGAACAGATATAATGTTTCATAATTTTGGAACTATTTGGATGAATGGGTTGAAAGATAATATAATCAAATACACAGAACAGTTTAACAGTTTGCGTATGCTAGTGTGTCCTTTGATATATGGAACTAGAGGAAAAGAAGATAACTATATGTCTTGGTCTGAAAACCATATTGGTGATGTAGTTAGTAATGCGGACCGTGTGCGTGGTGGTATTCCTTTTTATTGGGTGGGAGTAAAAAAATATAAAAATTGGATTAAAGAAATTGGGTGTGAACCATATACTGGTTTCTTAACTATATTGACTATTCTTGAATATCCTATTAAAGAATTGTATGTTTCTGGTTTTGACTTCTATAAGTCCAATAAGATTTATCATGATGGATTCCACAATCCCATTGATGGACCTCTTCCACCAATTGGAGGGGGACATGGCGGAGATGGAAATCAAAAACAAATTTTTGCCCTTAAAAATCTTTTGGAAAAATACAAAACACTAAGAGTTGATGAAAAATTAAAAGAATTAATAAGGGAATGTTGTGGAGAATAATAATGAGTAAGATAGTTCTATCTCAATTGAAGAATAATGTAAAAAATTCTGGTGGTTGTAGTATTGACGGACCAGGACCTATAACATATGATGATGTTGAAAGTTTAGAATTAACTCCGAATAAATTCTCTGGTATGAAACTTACCTTTATAAATATGCCTCTTAGAGAAAGTGCTACACCCAATACTCCACCAGAGGGTCCAGGGATTTTGGCCGCAATTGCAAGACAGTATGGTGCAGAACCACACATCATTGACTTAAACGGTTACAGAGTTAGAGATGAAGTCGCTATATCGCAAGGTCTTTCTAATGGAAGACATTTGACTTTAGATGAAGCAGAACGGTACATTATCCAGCATCTAAATAATGTTGGTGACCAAGATATTATTGCTTTTTCTGGTAAGATAACCACTCTAAAATGGCAAGAAGAAATTGCAAAGATTGTTCGTAAACACCAACCCGACACTTTCATTGTTTCTGGTAATGGTCTTGCAACAGAAATTAAAACAGGCCTGTTTAAATGGATTCCCGAACTCGATGCTATCGGTAGGTCTGAAGGTGATGATGTAATTCTTTACATTCTCAACGATGCACAAATCATAAAAAATATGGGAATGAAACACGCCGTAAAAACAGGCTCTCTTTCTAAATGGTTCATGGGTGAATACGAAGGTAGATATCGTTTCTGCTACGAGGGGAACAGACCAAAGTTTCTAGACAAACTTCCCTATGCGGCAATCGATTTACTAGAGTCTGACCCATTTGGTTACAATGTTCTGGAAGACTACATTAACACACCTGTTTGGGGGTTAGCGGCCAACAACAGTTCAGCCACTTCCTTCACTATGGAACGGAGTCTTACAACTGTAAGCAGTCGTGGATGTCCTTATGCTTGTTCTTTTTGTTACAGAGGTTCGCAGGGAGAAAGACTTTATGGAATGAGATCACCAGAACATATAGCAAAACAGGTAAGGGGATATGTTGACAGATATGATTTAGATTTTATTGGTTTTCCTGATGATAACTTTGCTGTTGATAAAAGAAGAATCAAAGAAATGGTCCCAGTGTTTAAGGACTATGGTTTAGATAAAGTTCGATGGGGAACACATACTAGAATGGATGAGGGTGACGAACGACTTGTTAGTATGGCTGAATCTGGTTGTGTATATATTGGATATGGTGGTGAATCTGCTTCTGAACATACTCTTGAGTGTATGAAGAAGGGTGGATTTACTTTGAAGAATGGTATGGAAACTCATAAAATAAATGGAAGGAACTATGAGTTCCCAACCACCTATGTGAATGCAATTAGAAATACTAGAGATGCTGGTATTCATGCAAACTGCACATGGATTATGGCATTTCCAGGAGAAGCATTGAAACATCTTCAAACAACAGTAGCATTTATTTTATGGCAGAGAGAACAAATGACAAAAGGTTTGATTGCAGGAACGGAAGACTATGAATCCGCAGTTTCATATGTAAACAAATCTTTGTTCACTGCTACTGCATATCCTGGTACACACATGTGGGAATTGGTCAAACCATCACTAGAAGAACATTTTGATATACGACACGATGAAAATGGTAATCCTATTTGTGATAAAGCATTTCATAAATATGTTCTGGAACTTGATGATGCCACAAAGGTATTAAATAATAAGAACGGTGACCCTGTTAATTTTGGTGATATGAAAATGGATACATTCTTAGAAGTAAGAGAACATGCAGACAACGGTGAGATTGAAAATATATTGGAGATGGCTTGATGAAAACATATATCATTGCAGAAATTGGAATTAATCATAACGGAAGTATTAGACTTGCAAAACGATTAATTAAACAGGCACATAAATCAGGAGCGGATGCTGTAAAGTTTCAAAAGAGAGATATTGAAAGTGTTTACACCAAAGAAGAGTTGGATGCACCAAGAGAATCACCTTGGGGAACTACCAACAGAGAGCAAAAAGAAGGATTGGAATTTTCAATTAAGCAATATAAAAGGCTTAAAGAATATTCTGAAAGTATGGGACTAGACTTTATTATTTCCTGTTGGGATGTAAAAAGTGTAGACGATGTAGAATGTCTTGACATCAAATATCACAAAGTAGCATCTGCACTTGCAACTGACATTAATTTCTTGAGAAAATTAAATGAAACAGGAAAACCAATTATTATATCTGTGGGTATGTGTACAGAAGAAGAAATTGATGTCGCTATGTCTATTCTAGACAGGGTGGAATTTGTTCTTGCCTGTACTAGCACATATCCTACAAAACCAGAAGAATTGAATCTTCTTCACATCACAACTTTAAAGAAACAATATCCAGAATGTAAGGTTGGATTTTCTAATCACTATAATGGTCATGATGCATGTGTTGCCGCAACTGCACTTGGTGCAGAGTGTGTTGAGTTTCACATCACACACGACAGAACAGACTATGGTTCAGACCAGGCCGCTTCCATAGAGAACTCTGATGCATTATGCAATGCAATCCGTAAGACCAGATTGATGTTAGGAGATGGTAATAAGGTGGTTTATGATTCTGAAGTTCCGATTGCAAAGAAATTAAGGAAACCTGTGAATGTCTAAATGTATATTCATTTCAGTAAGAACAGGCTCAACCCGTTTACCAAATAAAGCAGTATTGGAATTATGTAATAAGCCTAGTATTCAATGGTTAATTGATAATTTAAAAAAATCAAAAGAAGCAGAAGATATAATTCTTTGCACAACGACTCTAAAAGAAGATGATGTTCTTTGTGAGATAGCAACCAATAGCGATATAAAATATTTCAGAGGAAGTTCTGAGGATAAACTTGCAAGGTGGTTGGGTGCATGTGAGCAATATGGTATAGATTTTTTTGTCAATGTCGATGGAGATGATTTGTTTTTTGATACCGAACTTGCAGACTATGTTATGAAACAATATAACGAAACAGATTTAGAATTTATCGATGGTGAAGGTTTATACAATGATGTGTATGGTATTACTCATTCTGCTTTAAAGAGAGTGTGTGAAATTAAAGGAACAGATGAAACGGAATATATCAAAAGATATTTTACTGAGGTAAATGAATTTAAAGTAAAAAAACTAAACAATATTCCAGACCGTTGGATTAAAAAAGATATACGGATGACATTGGATTATCCAGAGGACTTGATTTTTTTTGAAACGGTTATTAATGGTATCGGTGATAATGAATTGTCATTTAAAAACATTCTGAATTTTGTGGAAGACAATCCAGATGTGAAGAATATAAATTTTCATTTAGATGATGCATGGAAAGAGAATCAAGAGAAAATCAAGAAACTGATATTGAAAGATATTATATGAAAATGTCAAAGTATACAACGAATGAATTAGAGTATTTGAAGAGGGTTTTGAATCATGAGAATTTTTTAGAGGATATGACTTGGTGTAATGCTCTAGAGGATAAATTTGCAAAGATGTTTGGAGCAAAATACGCAATTGCTATGAACTCTGGAACGGCCACATTACATTCTGCATTAGAAGCAGTTGGTGTCGGATATGGTGACGAAGTTATATGTCCAGCGATTACGGTTATTATGGACACTACTACTATTTGGCAATGCAATGCAATTCCTGTTTATGCTGATATTGACCCAGATACATTCCTCATAGACCCAGACGATATCGAAAGAAAGATTACTGACAAAACAAAAGCAATAATTGTTGTTTCTCTTTATGGACTTCCATGTGACATGGACAGGATAAATGAGATTTCAAACAAATATGATATTCCTGTTATAGAAGACCATGCTCAGTGTTGTTTATCAACATATAATGGAGAGGTTGTTGGTGTTTCCAATGCTTTTTCCAGTTGGAGTTTTGAAAGTACAAAGCACCTTAGTTGTGGTGAGGGTGGAATCCTGCTAACCAATAACGAATCCTATGCAGAGGCTGCTCGTAAAGTTGGTGGTCATGGCTATAAAAATTTAACTGCTGATGGGGGTAGAATTAAGTTCAATGATACAACAAATGTAAAGTGCCCATCATACAAGAGGCACGATGCGTTCGGAATAAATTATAGGTTGAATGAATTTAGTGCCAGTATAGCATTAGCACAACTAGAAGATTTAGAAAATAAAGTTCAAAAAAGAAAAGAAGTTGCTAAAATATTTCTTGATGTTATCGATGATTGTGATTTTTTAACACCCCAATCTATTCCAGAAAATTGTATTTCTTCTTATTATACATTGGGAGTTATTTATAATGAAGAGAATAATATAGGATGCAGTTGGCAACAGTTTAGAGATAAATTTATAGAATTTGGAGGAGATAGTTTTTACTCAGCATGGAGCATACCATATTTGGAGCCAGTAGTATCAAATAGAGAGTATGTTAAAAGATGTCCAGAAATATACGAGTATGTTTCTTACGAAAAAGGATTGTGTCCAGTTGCAGAAATGATTCAACCCAAACTGATGCAATTTAAAACAAATTACAGAGATATGGATATTGCTATGGAAAAGGCAGAGTGTTTATCTAAGACTATTAATTATTTTAAAGGGAAGTTAAAATGAAATCATTAGAAGGTAAAAAGGTATTAGTGACAGGAGCCAAGAGAGGATTGGGAAAATCTTTAGTCAACTCTTATCGTAGAGTTGGTGCAAAAGTTATTCCTATGACTAGAGAGGAATGCGACTTAAGAGACACGAATCAGATTTATTCTTTCCTTGATTCAGTTGGTCGGGTTGATGTGTTGGTAAATTGTGCCGGTGTTTTTCCTCTAAATGAACTTCATAATATCAGTCTAAAACAATACAATGAATGTATTCAAGTTAATTTGACTGCTCCATTTATTTTGTCACAGGAATTGTCTAAGGGTATGATTGAGAGAGGATGGGGCAGAATTGTGAACATTGCATCTTCCTCTGCATATGGTGGAGGTGCAAAAACATCAGTCTATTGTGCGTCTAAACACGCCTTGTTGGGGTTGTCTAGATCACTATTTGCTGAACTAAAGTCAAAGGGTGTTCGTGTAATTTGCGTATCACCGGGAACAATAAAAACAGACATGGGTAAAGATGTGGAGAAATTGGGGCAAACATTTGATACCTTCATGAATCCAGATGAAGTTGCAGAATACATCGTGTATAACACATCACTCAACGACAATATGGTATCAGAAGAAATTAGACTTAACAGGATGTTCGTACAATGAAATTAGGTGTAATGCAAGGCAGACTCTTATCACCAGTCAACGGACATATACAAGAATTCCCACCCAAATGGAAAGATGAAATGGTTCTGGTTGATGAACTAGGACTGGTGGGTGTTGAATGGTTGGTAACTAAATCATCATATTTAAACAATCCAATACTTGAATTGAACACCTTTGACACATACCCTATTGTTTCAGTTTGTTTGGATAACCTTGTTGACAATCAAATCGATAACGGTGAGGCAGTTAAAGATATAATTTCATCATGCTATTCCGCAGGTGTTAGAAGATTTACAATTCCTCTTTTAGAGGAAAGTAGTATGGTTGACGATAACAGAAGAAAAGAATTTTGTAATCACATTAAGGACATGGGTACTTTGTTTAGTGATGCTACCTTTTCTTTTGAGGCAGAATTGGACATATATAAATTGGATGAAATTGTTTACCTATGTGACAATTTTAAAGTGACTTATGATACAGGTAATACTACATCGTTTGGGTTGAATCATGAAGATTATATAAATCATTATGGAGATAAGATAAGTAATGTTCACCTGAAAGATAGAACTTTTGATATGAAAACAGTATATCCTCTAACTGGGGATACTGATTTTACAAGAATATTCGAGTTACTAAAATCTATAGGATATGATGGCAATTACATCATTCAGACTGCTAGAGGCGAGTCGGGACTGGAAGTGAAAACAATATTAAAACATATGAAAATATTTAAGGAACTTTACAATGTTTGATTTAACAGGAAAGACAATATACATTACAGGTGGTGGTGGGTTTTTAGGACAAAAGCACGCTGAAGCAGTTATTGAGTTTGGTGCAAATGTCATAGTTGCTGATATAAATGAAAGTGCCGCTATTGATGTATGTAAAAAACTTGGTTCATCTGCAACTCCTGTTTATGTTGATATTAATAATAAAGATTCCATTGAAAAATCTATCAAGGAATTTGATAAGATTGATGTATTAATAAATAACGCTGCTAAAGACCCCAAAATTAAGAAAGGTTTTAACGAAAGCAAATTTGAATTTATGACGGAAGAATATTGGAATGAGGGAATACAAACAACTTTAACTGGAACTTTTCTTTGTTCTCAAGTCCTCGCCAATAAGATGTTGGAAAATGGAGGGGGTGTCATTTTAAACATTTCTTCTGACTTGGGAGTTATCGCTCCTGACCAAAGAATATATGATAAAGATACACCAAAACCTATAACCTATTCTGTTGCAAAATGGGGCGTGATTGGTATGACCAAATATCTTGCAACATATTTTGCAGATAGAAATATTCGAGTAAATTCGTTATGTCCTGCCGGCATTTACGGAGGAGAACCAGATGATTTTGTTAGCAAATTAACAAATCTAATTCCTATGGGCAGAATGGCAAATAGAGATGATTACAAGGGTGCAGTAGTTTTCATGTGTTCAGATGCAAGTTCATATATGACGGGTTCAAACATTATAATCGATGGGGGTAGAACATCATGGTAAGGGAGACTAATGATATTTTATGTAGATATTGATGAAACTATTTGTAAGTGTGGAGCAGAAAGAAATTATGCAAACGCAATACCAATTGATGACAGAATCCAACACATAAATAGTTTATATAATGAAGGAAATACCATTATATACTGGACAGCAAGAGGAACTGGTTCTGGAATTGATTGGAGAGAGGTTACGGAACAACAATTTAATAGTTGGGGAGTGAAATATCATGAACTTAAATTTGGAAAACCAGAGTATGATGTATTCATAGATGATAAAAACATTAATTCTGAAATTTTCTTCAAAAATTTAATTGACAAATGTTCAGATATAGAATAAAATATAACTTTATTATAAATGGAGTAAAATATGAATAGTATAGGTGTAGTTGGAAATGGATTTGTTGGAGGTGCTATAGTTCAAGGATTTAGCACATTCAATGATGTGTTTGTATATGATAAAGACCCAAAGAAGTCGGTAAACACATTAGAAGAAGTATTAGATTGTGACTATGTTTTTGTTTGTCTTCCTACTCCAATGACATCAGCAGCGGGTGGTGAATGTAATCTATCAATTATTGAAGATTTCTTTTCTGGTATAAAATATAAACCAGATCAAACTTTCATTATTAAGTCCACAGTTCCAGTTGGAACAACAAGAAGATTACAGAATAAATATAATTTGCCAAATATAGTTCATTGTCCAGAATTTTTAACAGCAAGAACTGCAAGGCTAGATTTTATTTGTGCATCTAGAAGTATTATTGGTGGAGATTCATTATATACTTCAAAGATAAAATCTCTATTAGAAGAAAGATTTCCTGGCACTCCTGTTTATATAACAACTTCAGACGAATCTGAATTAATTAAATATGCATCTAATTGTTTCTTTGCAACAAAGATAATGTTCTTTAATGAAATTAATCTTTTATGTGATGAGTTAGGTTTGAATTGGGACACAGTAATTCAGGGTATAATTTCAGACGGAAGAATTGGTCAATCTCATTTTCAAGTACCCGGTCATGATGGTGATATGGGATTTGGTGGTGCTTGTTTTCCAAAAGACATTAATGCTACGATAAAAACTATGGAAGAAAATGGAATAGACCCACTTGTATTAAAATCGGTTTGGGAACAAAACAAAGCCATTAGAAAAAATTGGGACTGGTCTGATTTAGAATCAGCAGTATTGACAACCAAAAAAAACGAATACATAGTATATAAAGATGATTCATATAAAGGTGAAATATTATGACAACAAAACAAATAAAATCAGTTCCTAGACCCAAAACAGTAACCCTCTGTATGATTGTGAAGAATGAATCTCACATCATTAAAGATTGTCTGCAATCGATGCTTCCATACATCGACAGATATGATATAACTGACACGGGTTCTACAGACGGAACACCAGAACTTATCAAAGAATTCTTTGACGAGCATGGAATTGAAGGTGAAGTATATCTTTCCGATTGGAAAGGTTTTGGTGACCACGGGGGTAAAATAGGAAGTAGAACAGAGTCATTTCAAAATGCAGAAGGAAAGGCAGATTATGCATGGGTGATTGATGCTGATGACTATGTTACTGGTAACTTTAAATTTCCAGAAATAATGGATGCAGACAGTTACAGTCTTCGCATTGGACGAGAAGATTTTGTATGGTGGAGAAACCAAATATTTAAATTATCATCGGGGTGGTCATATTTGGGTGTTCTTCATGAATATGCATTTTGCAAATCAAATCCAAATGCAACCAGTGAAAGACTTATGGGAGATTATAATATAACTGCAAGAACTATGGGTGCAAGAAATGTGGGTATTGACCATGTAGAAAAATACACGAATGATGCAAATGCACTTGTAGAAGCACTAAAGGATGAACCAGATAATGCACGATATCAATTTTATCTTGCCCAATCATATTTTGATTCACAGCAATTTGATAAATCAATAGAAGCATATGAGAAGCGTGCTACAATGGGAGGATGGGAAGAGGAAGTATATTATTCAAAATTCCGAATAGGTATTCTTAGAGCCATTCTTAATAAACCTTGGGAAGAAATACAACAAGCATTTTTAGATTGTTGGGAATACCGACCAACCCGTGCAGAACCTCTATATCAAATTGCAAGATTGTATAGACAAGTTCACGACCGACCACGGCTTGCATATATGTACGCAAGAATGGCATTAGAAATTCCATATCCACAACAAGATATTCTTTTTATCAGTGAGGATGTATATAAGTATCAATTACTTGATGAAATAGGTGCTACTGCATATTATGCTGGTAAACCTCATGTGGGTCTTGCATCTTGTCAAAGATTGATAAATGAAAATCTAATACCACCAGAACATAGAGAGAGATGTATGGCAAACTTAAAACAATATGAAACTCTGGTAGAATCAATTCATGCATATGAAGCCGAAGCAAAGGTACAACAAGAGATTAAAAAGAAAGAACAGAAAAAACAAGATAAGATTAATAAGATAAATACCCCCAAAAAGGGCACAAAATCTAATCAAATTAAGAGGGGTAAGAGTCGCAAAAAGGTGAAAAGATAGTGTTTTGAATACATATATATTATATAACTATTGGAGATAATAATGCCCGCAAGACATGATATTAATTCAAATCAAGGGGAAACCCTAAACTTACATTTATTATATACTGATTCAAATGGCTCTGTTATAGATTTATCTGGATATACTGCTGAAATGCAGGTTCGTAGGTCTACTGCTGAAAGTTCTACTCTTCTGTATTTGAGGGGAAATACTGGAGGATTTTTAGGTGCAACATTTGGAATCAGTGGAGGAAGTGGTGGTATTTATTTAAATAGAAATGTAGGAAATACTGGAGTTCAAACTGGTGGAGTTTTAATTCTTGGGGGTGCTACAGGAACTGCTTTAATTCCTCATGGAAAACATTTATATGATTTGGAAATCGATTTGAATGGAAGTGTTACACGACTAATTGAAGGACGATTTGAATCTTCAAATGAGGTAACTAGATGAAAATAAAAATAACCGAAACGGAAATTATAAAAAGTACATCTCAGGTTGCAGATGTAATTCAATCTAATGGAAACTCTTATAAAGTTCTTTCCATTACATTAAAAAAGAAGAATAATACCAAAACTTTATTTATTTAATCGGTGGTTGATGTGGCATTACAAAGATTTAATCAATTTAATAAAGAAGAACCAGAAGATAAGAATGGTTCTGATGTGATATTGGATGATTTTTTAATTCATGAAACCGTTGATGGAAAGGATGGAAAAGAAGGACCTCGTGGACGCAGCGGATTTCCAGGACTACCTGGAGAAAGGGGTGAAAGGGGGTTATCTGGAATACCAGGACAAAAGGGCGAACAAGGAATTCAAGGTGAACAAGGTGACCAAGGTGAACAAGGAATTCAAGGTGAACAAGGAATTCAAGGTGAACAAGGTGACCAAGGCGAACAAGGAATTCAAGGTGAACAAGGAATTCAAGGTGAACAAGGTGACCAAGGCGAACAAGGAATTCAAGGTGAACAAGGAATTCAAGGTGAACAGGGCGAACACGGAATTCAAGGTAAACAAGGTAAAGACGGAAAAGATGGAATTCAAGGTAACGAAGGTAAACAAGGTAAAGACGGAAAAGATGGAATTCAAGGTAACGAAGGTAAACAAGGTAAAGACGGAAAAGATGGAATTCAAGGTAAACAAGGAATTATCGGTAAACCAGGATTAAAAGGTAAAAGGGGTGACAAAGGAGACAAAGGAGACAAAGGGGAACAAGGTAATCAAGGTAAAGAAGGTGACGATGGAATTGCAACAGCACAATTTCCATTAACATATGATGAAAAGAAAAAGAAAATAAGTGTAGACACTAAAGTTCTACAGAAAATGCTTGCGGTTTCCCCTACACAAGCACAAACATTGAAAAATATAGATTGGGTGGGACTTGCAGGTGGTGGTGCAGTTGGAATTCGTGACAATGGTGCGATGGTAATTAAATCAGTAAGTGATTTAAATTTTAAAGGAAATGGAGTCACTGTAGAACAGCATGGAAAAAATGTAAGTTTATTAATTACTGACACAGGAACATTTACAGAAGCATCCTCTGCACCTTCAAATCCTTCGGATGGTGATAGATGGCATAATACATTAAAAGGTAGACTATATACTTATGTAGATTCTGAATCTGCATGGATAGAATTTTAATAGGATATAACAATGGCAATTAATTTCCCAACATCACCATCAGTAGACGATACTTACACATATCTAGACCAAACTTGGATTTGTACGAGTGCAGATCCTGTCATATGGGAAAGAAGTACCGCAACAGAAACAGGAAATACAGAAGGTAATACTGGTGAAGTTGCATATTATGATGCTAAAGGTTCTATTATTAAAGGCGCCACTGCATTTTATTATGACTCCACAAACTTAAAGGTAGGTATAGGAACTTCTGGTCCAGACCAGACACTAGGAGTTTCTGGAGATTTTTATGTTTCTGCCGGTGCAACATTTGGTGGAGATGTAACTATTATAAGTGCAGGAGATGTTGCACTTAATTTAATTGCAGATACGGATAACTCTGGTGAAAATGATAATCCAATTATATCAATGGGTCAGGATGGTGGTGAAGGAGTATTTGAATTGGGTGTGGTCGGAAATGCTGGTCAAATCTTTACTAATTCTACTGGTAATGCAGGTTTCTTAAATACTGGTTCGGCTTGGAATGATTTACAGTTTTCTACTAATGATTCAATGAGAATGACAATTCTCAGAACAGGTGAGGTTGGAATAGGAACAAACGCTCCAGACCAGACACTAGGAGTTTCTGGAGATTTTTATGTTTCTGCGGGTGCAACATTTGGTAGTGATGTTGTTTTTCAAGGTGGTATTTCCGCAGATGCCGGTGCAACATTCGCAAATGACATCAAAGTCAATGACTTAACTGTCGGAAGGGGTGGTGGAGATGTTTCTACCAACACCGCAGTTGGACATCAGGCACTCTATGCCAACACAACTGGTAGGCATAATGTAGCATCTGGAAGTCAGGCACTCTATAACAACACAGAAGGTAATTATAATGTTGCATCTGGATATAGGGCACTCTTTTCCAACACAGGTGGTGATAATAATGTTGCATCTGGATATGGGGCACTCTATTCCAACACAGAAGGTGATTACAATGTTGCATCTGGACATAAGGCACTCTGGTCCAACACAGGTGGTGGTGCTAATGTTGCATCTGGATATAATGCACTCTATAACAACACAGAAGGTAATTATAATGTTGCATCTGGATATGGGGCACTCTATTCCAACACAGAAGGTAATGCTAATATAGCATCTGGAAGTCAGGCACTCTATAACAACACATCAGGTGGTGCTAATAGTGCATTTGGACATAATGCACTCTATAACAACACATCAGGTCAAAATAATGAAGCATTTGGAAGTTATACACTCTTTTCCAACACAGGTGGTGCTTATAATGTAGCATCTGGAAGTCATGCACTCTATAACAACACAGAAGGTGATTACAATGTTGCATCTGGACATAAGGCACTCTGGTCCAACACAGAAGGTGATTACAATGTAGCATCTGGAGTTAAGGCACTCTATAACAACACAGAAGGTGATTACAATGTTGCATCTGGACATAAGGCACTCTGGTCCAACACAGAAGGTAATTATAATGTTGCATCTGGAGTTAAGGCACTCTATAACAACACAGAAGGTGATTACAATGTAGCATCTGGATATCAGGCACTCTTTTCCAACACAGGTGGTGATGCTAATGTAGCAGTTGGATGGGCGGCACTCTATTCCAACACAGGTGGTAATGATAATGTTGCATCTGGATATGGGGCACTCTATTCCAACACAGAAGGTCACAGAAATGTAGCATCTGGATATAGGGCACTCTTTTCCAACACAGGTGGTGATAATAATGTTGCATCTGGATATGATGCGGGCCGGTCAATTCTCGGCTCAAACAATACTGTAATAGGGAAAGATGCAGGATACGATAGATACAACGACTATACAGGTTCTAATAACACATACATTGGATACAATGCACAACTTTCAAGTGTAACTGCTTCTAATGAAATTGTATTAGGTGATTCTAATGTTGTAGTTGTACGCACTGCCGCAGGAATTTCTGCGGGGGGTGGAATCACTTGCGATAATTTGAATGTAGGTGGATATTGGGCAGGAGAGCAAAGTGATTACGTTGGTATTGCAATTGACAACGGAACATCAGTCATAACAACAGGAAAGAAAGCCCATCGTATTATTCCTTGGGATTGTGAAGTTGTTGAATGGACAATATCTTCTGCTGATATTGGTATAATCCAGTGGGATATAAATTGGTGTACCTATGAAAATTGGCCATCAACAGCAAGTGTGGGTGGTTCAAACCTACCTGGAATTACAATCGGTCCTGCCAACAAAGCACAAGACACAAGTGTAGATTGGGCAAAAACAACATTTGCCGCAGGAGATATTATAGAATTTGAAGTTGATAGTGTTACGTCTTTGACAAATTGTATTCTATCAATAAAGATTAGGAGAACTGGATAATGGCAGATTTACAAGGTACAAATTGCAGTGTTTGGTATGTGAATGGAGATGGTGGTGCTGATAATACTACATCCAACAGAGGAGAAGCATATAACAACGCATGGGATACCATACAATTTGCATTTGATAAAATTGCGGATGGTACGGTAAATGACGGTGATGAAATTAGAATATGTAAAACCTCTGATGATGCAACACATTATGCTATAGGTACTGCATTAAATCCTGCTTGGGATACTAAAGAAATCACCATTACTGGTGCAAACGCATCTGGTGAGGTTGATAACACACAGGTAACACTTACTGCTACATCAAGTATAACTGCAATACTTGACATGGGTTCATCTGAATGTGAAAGAATGGTATGGGCAAATCTTCACTTTGATGGTGATGATACTTCAACATATTGTGTATATTCTGCTGGCGCCAATCATTATCAACACTTTTTAAATTGCAGATTTTCTCAAGCAACAAGTCATGGAGTAAACAAATTAACAAATCACTGGAATTTTATCAGTTGTAGATTTGACAACAATGGTGGTGATGGTTTATATATGGACCACACAACTTATGCAGTGCATTATAAATGTTTGTTTGACAACAATGCAGGGTGTGGATGTGATACAGGAAGTGAAAACGCATTTAGACATAAATGGATTGAGTGTGTATTCTATAATAATGGTACTATAGGTTTGGATAATTCGGGGGCTGGTGGTATTGTTGCAAATTGTATTTTTGACAGTAATGGTGATGAAGGTATGAAGGACAGGGGCAACACCATACAAACATTTAGAGTGGGTAATATTTATTCCAATAATGGACAAGCAGGTGTAAACTACCACAGTACGACAGATTCTGTGTCGTTTAATGAATTATTTTATAACAACGCAGTGGGGGATACGGAAGATACAAGTGGGGGAAGTGAAGCAATCTCCGAATATGGTCATATGATTAATTATCATCCGAGTTCGTCTTCAACCAATCCTAATTATACAGATGCCGCAAATTTTGACTTCACACCAAAGGCCTCGTTTGATGGAATGGGAGCGAGTGTCCCAACTCCATATCTATGGAACGGTTCTACTGCTGATGACATTGGATTGAATAAATGGGTAGGCACAGAAAGTATTTCAATTTTCTAATTGACTTTTGAATAACTTTGTGTACAATAAACACAAAGGAGTTATATTATGAAAAAACTAAAATATTTTAAATTACACGATGATGTCGCTGACCCAAAATTCGCAACAGACGGTTCGGCATGTTTCGATATTCATGCATACTTACACAAACCAGTAACCGTTCACAGGATGGATAACTACAAAGAACAAATATATCCAGAAACCATACAATGGTCGGATATCGAAGAACTTCAAATCTCAATATCACCTGCCGATAGGGTATTAATTCCTACTG
>Ga0208012_1000177_pt1 | contig 25428 bp, 35 predicted proteins | sample 15BtaG_FD_184090 | JGI IMG/M metagenome (GOLD analysis project Ga0208012, IMG submission 184090) | Marine viral communities from the Subarctic Pacific Ocean - 15B_ETSP_OMZ_AT15312_CsCl metaG (SPAdes) (version 2) | ecosystem: Environmental > Aquatic > Marine > Oceanic | place: Pacific Ocean... | reverse complement strand
TACCCCCCCCAGGGGGTACCAAATGGCGGTTTTTGTTGCTTGTTTGGCGATATGGTATACGTATTAACAGCTAAAGAATTTCGATTCACCATAAATAACCCTGCATCTGACAAAGGCGCGGTTTTGTCAAGGACAAACCAGAGAGTTTCGTATAATCTAGTAGGAGAAAAGAAGCATGAAAATTGAAGACATTAAGTATAAGATGGGTAGGATGAAAGGGAAAATGTACCAAGCACCAGCTAATAAGTTGGATGTTCTAAGGGCAACCCTGGCAGCAATAGTAATCACTAGTGTTGCAAACTGGGGAGCGCTACTAGCAATAGGGATACTATGGCTGACAATTGAGGTAATAGATATAAGATAAGATGATAATAACGCAGCAAGTGTTGGATGAGTTGAATGATCACTATACGGCAACGGGCCTTAGTGAAGGTACAATGAAAGAATACCAGACACAAGGCAAATCAATGCTGCATAAATCAATAACCCAAAATACAATGGACAATTTGTTCAAAAAAGGGCGGCCTTCAGCAACCAAATTGGCAGTCATAAGACACGTTATTGAGCGATATGAGCTAGAAATACGCATCCCAAAGAGAAAAGGGAGGCGAAAAAGGAAGAGATTATCGTACTTTACACCTGCCGAGATGGCTGAAATATACCGCCAAACAGCAGAAGAACAGCCGTATAATATCATAATTAGGCTCATGTATGAGTGTGGATTGAGGGTTTCAGAGGCAGTAAATATCCTGAAGTATGATAGAGTTAACAACAAAGTTTTCGGTCAGGGTAAGGGAAATAAGGATTTTGAATACACCATAAAGCCCAAGACTTGTAGATTAATTCACGATCATTTCTTATTTAATGGGTACAAAAAAAGACCATTAGGGTTTGAAACTAAGGATGACCGTAAGCACATGTGGTACTATATGAAGAAGCGAATCCCAGAGATTTTGCCGCACAAATTGATAGAAGATATACATCCTCACGCCTTTAGGCACACAACTGCAATGCATATGAAAGGTAAGGATTTCGACCTTGTGGACATACAAATATTCATGCGTCACGATGATTTAAGATCAATGCACCACTACGTGCAAGCCGATAAGGCCAAAGTAGAAGCAAAATGGCTTGACCATTTAACGGGGAAAAACGATGAAGAATAAAATAATTAATTATGAGCTCCTAGAAGAGCCAGTAAAGAAAGTAGAGTATGTATTAGAAGACTACGACCAGGAAGAGTCAGAAATGATTCTCAGGTATGTACTGCAACGAAGAGCCAAGAAAAAGATCGAGTTTGCGAACAAAGAACAGTCAAGGTCGCTGATTTCAAGCCTTCCAAAAGATATCAGAGACATTATGCAAGGCAACAAAGAGGATGATGAATGAAAATCGAAGAAGTGTTCGGAAGTCTCTCGGGGCTTAACGGACCAGACACAATAGGGAACATTGGGTCCTTTTTTGGGATAATTGTTCAATTTTTGCTAGTTGGTGGCGTTTTAGGAGCATTTATCTTTTATTTTGCTAAAAGAGGCGTTTACAAGATCGAAGTGGATGTATTCATGATAAAGGCAGGCAAGATTGTCGAAGTGATGAAAGATTCTGCACGATTGATGACCAGTAAGAACGGGGCGTCCTTCATCCAGCTAAAAAAGCTAAAACGGGGCGCACTACCGGCAACATTGCCAAGACCACCAAGCAAATACATGTATAAGGTGGGGAAGAAGAACAAATATTTCCTTTTCTATGATGATAATGAGCAATTGCACCCAACTAAGATGGATTACTCCTTCAAAGAGATGCTTAGCGTTAAATTAGGCAGCAAAATAATCGAAACAGAAGGAGGAACCTTTGCAGCACCGGGAAAAGTGGACCCAGAATTAAGAGCGTTCATTAAACCAGTGCCGGAAGACCTGCGAGGCTGGGCAAGACAAGAAGATAAGAGACAACAAGAGAAATTGAAGGAACGAGACAAGCTAAAGGAGCTACTATTACAAGCAGCGCCACTAATTACTGGAGTTCTTTGCTTTTTGATACTATATTTCATGTTTCAAACAATTGGGACAGGATTCAAGGACATAAGCGACGGACTTGCGGGTGTAGCAACATCTTGTTTAGGTAAATAGAGCAATGAACTGTTTATCTACTGGTTGCCAGCAAAAAGGGAGACTTTATGGCCATTTTGGTGATACGCCCCTATGTTATTGCGCCATCCATGCCCCCGTTGGTTATTTTTTTCTTAACGGCATGCAAAGACAATATTATGAGCAAAAATCGTTCTCAGGAAGAGACTATACCAATAAAGAGAAAGCAAAAGAAATCATGGAGGAAATGATAAATGACTTTACAAAAAAATACGGACACACAAAACCCTTTAGACCAACAAAATGCAGACGAGTTAGAACAAACTTCGGAGTTAGTATCTACAAACACGACGGAAGTGATTGAACTAGACACAGAGGAGATCCAATCAAGCATAGAATACCAAGAGATACTTAACCCCGTTAAGAGTGCAGGTATTGTAGCAACAATCTTTGTTGTTCCATTACTTATTCTTGCACTGTTGAACGCAAGCATGCCCGGCATAGTGTTCGTGATCCTTTTCGCAGGCGCAGTAGTTTCAGTGCTAAGGTTATTCTTGCAAACAATTCGTGCAGGATTGAAAGTTGTACGCCTTATCAAAAAGGAGAGATCCAAATAGGCAATGGAAAAGCAAGATTCAGTTTATGATGCCTTGAAAAAGAGCGGAATGCCCCTTACTCCTCACGAGATCCTTACCTTCGTTACCAAATCTCGGGGGAGCGTTTTCAAGGAGATTAATTCGCTGCTAAAACACAAGATGATAGTGAAATTCAAGATACAATACGATGAAGATGCAAGAAAAGTTAGAATCCTCTACCAAATCAAAAAAGATTAGGCCGAGTTTAAACGAAAAGCAACGCTTCTTGGCGATCGGAATAATTGTTGGTTTTGGTTTCGCTTATTTTTTCTTTGGAGGGGCACAAACAGCCCAAGATAGCGAGTACTACGATAAGTGCACCCAACTGGTGAACGAGTTCATTACGCAGGTGAACGAACTGACTAGCGGCAAGGATAAGTACACCTATGCAACTGTTCCGCTAACAGCAATGCAAAGTACTTTAAATGAGTTCCTCCTGGAATATAATGAAAGTTTCGAGCAAGAACGCTCAGGAGAATAAAAAAATGGATTATGTATTTTATGAGAGATTTAAACAACTAGAAAGCGATGTAGCGCACCTAAAGCAAATAATTGTAGATTTAGTGGAAGGCACCGAAGAAGTACCAGACACAACCGCAAAACTACCTACAGAAGAAGAAAAACAACAAGAAACACCAATCCCCGAAGAACCTGAAGAGATAGAAGCCAGAAACCCTTTAGATAAAGATGACGAGGACGTGTTTTAAGTAACTTACTTCTATTGCTCCCCTTCCCGGGGGGACACCTTTTAATTATAGTTAAAAATGGTATTTAAGAAATATTAAAAAGAAAAAAACCCCAATTAAGGGGAAGTTTTATTGTATGTTTACTTTCTCGCAAACTTAAAGGCCGAGAGCACTATTCCAATCAGAACAGCTACGCCAACAATAGTACCGATGGTAGGAAGTTGTGCGGTTGTGTTTAGCAATCCACTCATCCCATTATCGGTAACATTGTCTGCAGCACTATCTGCCGTAAGACCGTCATTAAAACTATCTAAAGCAAGAGCACCTGCACCACCTATAAGAGCAGCAAGAGCAACCATAACAACAAAATCGATTAAATCGTTCATGTTAGTCATTGTTTATTCTCCATAAAAAAAATATAAAAAAAAGCATCCCCGTGAAGGGATGTGTTATTGTTCTCATCTACTCAGAGTATATCCTTATCGTCTAGCGAATTGGAAAGCACTCAATACTATGCCGATTAATACTGCAACACCAATGATTGTACCAATGGTAGGAAGTTGTGCGGTTGTATTTAGCAATCCAGACATACCGTTATCAGTAACGTTGTCAGCTGCGCTGTCTGCGGTTAGATTGTCATTAAAACTATCTAAAGCAAGAGCTGCTGCACCACCGATAAGGGCTGCTAGAGCAACAAGAACAACAAAGTCAATTAAGTCGTTCATGTTTACCATAACAGTATAGTCGAGAAACATATATTTAAATACTCTGTGACAATCCCCTAGTGCTCAAATTCAAGCACTAGAAGGCCCCTAAGGCAAGAATAAAATAAAACACTATACTAGGTTTTCTAGTTTTGCTTAGTGGCCCAGGCATATACTGCAGAAACCACCATAACCACCGCTACATAGAAGAATTGAGTGCCATCTATTCCGCCAAGCAGATAGATAAATATCGAGGAGATTGTAGTGGTGAATGATGCGGCAAGCAAGCTATCGCTGGTATCGTACTGGTTTCGCTTCAACCAGAAAAAGATTGTAAAGAATAAACTCACTGGCATCAACAAGTAGAAAAACCCGGTGACTGATTCAGCGTAATCAAACAAAGACTTCAAGGTGGTCAGGTTTGTAGGTTCAGCGAACGCCATTACTCTGCCCTCCCTGAAAACATCCTAAATATTGCGAAGATCACCATCACAGTAAGCAAGCTAGAGAAAAAACCAATAACCCATGCAGGTAACATGATTTCAGTAGTGATTGTTGTGAAAACTGCACCCAATATCTTGAAAGGGGCTTTAATGAGGGTTCCACCTACACTAACTAGTGTATTAATTCCCGTAAAGAACCCAGTGGTACTCGTGAGTTCTGCGTTTTGAAGACGCTCATAAGAATTACTAAGATTTGTGTTTAGTTCTTCCGTTTCAAGTAGGATTTGACCTGAAGTAGAGTTATCTACCTCGAAATCGTATGCATCGCCCAGGCTACCTGCGAATCCGTAAACAAAACCAAATACTGCAGATATGATAAGTACTAAAGTGACTATACTTTTAAGGTTCATGCGCCAGTCCTCCCACGGAACAAAGAGAATATGATTATTGCGAACATAAGCACGCCCACTATTTCTCTAACCCCAATCGGTAACATCTCAGTGAAGAAGATCAATATGAGTGCAACGCCTCCTCCAACAACTCCACCGGTGGGACTGAAGAAAGAGATCAAAGAAATTGTTACAAAGAAGAGGTAAGCGAACATCAGTGCATCATCCTTTCCAAGTTGATCAGCAAGACCAAACAAGGAAACACTCTTCAGATCATAGGTGTGATTAACTCCCGCGTACTCAAACACTGCCAAACCAGTAAAAGTGCCAGTAGTGGATATAAGAGTGTGATTAAGAGAGCCAGAAGTGGAAGAAGAGCACTGATCAAACAGAGTGCCACCAGTAGAGTTTTTGATAAGCAAACATAAGTTGTCTGCTTCATCTATATCGGTCCAAGTGAAATTAAATGACTTAGTTGAATTAGTATAGGTTAGGTCTGCGCTAATAGAGCTACCCACGATGTGCCATTGAAATGGATTGGTAAAATTATCTGCAACAATTAAATTGAATGGGCTTTCCACTATTGCGGCGAAGTCAGTAGTCTCAAGCACATTATAGTTATTGTCACGCACTACAAATCCATACCGGGGACCGGCATAATCTACGAAGAAGTTTGCCTTCCCATTCTGGTCGGTAATTTGAAAGTCTGAACTGGAACCCGTTGCATTCGCCTCATCAAATCTAATTAATTCAATGATATGGTTTGCAAGCTTTTCATCATCATCAGTTTTCACGTTTGCAACAACGCCTACTGATTCTTCTATTGGTCGCGTGTAAATAGTCACATTGACTGAACTATTATCGCCAGTCATGCTTTTATTAATATAGTATCGTTCAGGATAGCCACTAGTTGGAACGCCCTTATAACTAACAGAAAGCGTTCCATTATATGCAGTCAAATTCTCATGACCGCACAAAAAGAAAGCGTCTGCAGAATCATTAACTATCGTCTGAGTCCCATTATGTATTGCAGAAGTGTAAGTAAACACACCAGAAAATTGCGCATTTATATTTAGGCCAGTGGTTCGATCAAATACAGAATAGTTCGCTAAAACTGCTTCTGAATCTGAACACTGGTGCGTCGCAGGAGCAGCAGGAGGTATGCTCGAATTAAATGCATACAGCTCATCAATTGCCATATTACTATTAACACCTTCAATAAAGAAGAAAGAATAGTCCTTGTTCAATTTACTGCCTGAACCAAGAAGAGTATCATTCACATAAAGGTTCATGTGAGTAGTATTATATGCAAATACGAGATTATACCACTTATTTGCATCAAACGCGACACCAGAATCCACATTGCCTGGGCCGACATTGTAAAAGAAATTAGTCGAGCTTACAGAAGTCCTCATACCGAACCTGATTTGTTCAGTGTATGCGCTATCTGTTGCCATCCTGACTTCGTAATTTTGAGTAGTATTACGTATCATCATCACAGACACATTGTGAGTCTGTGACCCATCATAGGCCATGTCCCTGTATCTTCCGTTGAAACCCGTACTTGTATCGGTCCCACAAGACCCAGGGGAGCTAACCCATATGTCGGTAAGAAATACTGGCGTCACCGCACCACTCGGACCAGACCAATAAGTAGTATCACAGTCCGCAGAAGAGTCGAACGTATTAGAAAATAAGGTGCCTGCCTGAGCTACACCTACAAAGAGAACACACATAGTTAACAATAAAAGTAATTTTTTCATATGATGTCCTCCAGTTTGGCAAGGCCAGCAAGGATAATGATGGTTACAAAGCCGAAAGCAACCTCAAAGGAAGGCAAATTGGCCATTACAAATGTTGTGTTGGGGAGCGTAGCGGCAGAAGAAGCAAAAACGGGATCAGAAATTACATCTTCATACGTATTACTCAGTGGTGCCGCAATGATTGCAAGTATTGCAACGATTAAAATGCCTGCAACGTACACAATAGGGTGTGTACGTAACGCAAAGGCGAGAATAAGAGTTCCTAGATGGAACGCAAAGAACACAATGATGAACAGGTTGTCAAGGTTATCCATGACTCCTTGTGCATTATTTTGGATTTGTTGCCCTTCAGAGGTTGCGTCGAAAATAGCGGAAGCGTCAGTAGTTACGCTGCCCCAGAATACAAGAATCACCAAAAAAGCAATAGCTAGACCGAATACAGATACAGTTACGAATAAGTTATCAACGCTAGCCATTATTTAAGTTTACTGAGGAATGTTTTTTTGTATATTACATCAACATACTCGCTTTTTCCGCGAGTTCCCTTCCTCCTTTTTATATCTACAATCTCATCGGTCCCCATCAATTTAAATACTTCCTTTTTCGATACCTGAAACTGTTTACTGTAATTAGTTGCAGCAGAGTCAAGGTCGCGCGGAATACGCGCTTGTACCGTATCGTTTTTTCTCATTACCTCGAACCGTAAAGTTTTCGCTCCCACTTAGTACGTGCAATCTTTTTACGCATTGCAAGATTCTTGAAGATGAAGATTGAAGCGAAAAGCATCCCTATGATCACCAAAGCGAACAAGAATAAGAAGATACTGATTCCTATTGAATAAAAACTATCTAAAGCGCTAACTATGGCTGCTTGAACTGTTGAGTCAATGCCGTTAGTCATCCCCTCAACGAACATACTGGCCACCCTCATCGAAAAAATGATAAGTAGCGAGATGCACGACCAATAAATGCCGGCCACGATCTTGTTGGGCTTTTGAAAAATAAGCAAAAGCGTAAATAGCAGAAGTAATCCGCCAAAAATAAATCCTAATAATACTGCTGGTACTCCCATTTGAACATCATCCTCCGTTTTAAATGATGCATACGCCCAGTCCGTTGTTTCATTCTTGACCCGCACATAGTATTGTGTGTTAGGGTTGAGGATCTGAGCATGAGCTAAGATGTTAATTTCATCTATATCGCCCTCGTATGCGGTAGAATTAACAGGAAAGAACGTGGTGTTATCGGTACTAATCTCAACTTGAATATCTGCAAACGCCGCAGGCAAGGCCACCAGCGTGAACAGCATCAATAATAGTGTTAATTTTTTTAGGTCCATGATATCTTTACGAACTCCCTTCCTATATCTACGAATGTGATGTTTAAAGTCTCGTTGACTGCTTGAATAGTTAAAAGGTGAGTGTAATTAATTGCGGTATAATTCTGCGTTGAGTTATACCTGACAGTTATGTTTAGTATGCCATCGTTTGCAAAGATACTGGTGTTAACCAACGGACTCACTCCTGTGTTGATCACAGTATTATTTTCTATTAGTTCAATGTTTCCTTGACCTGTAGCAAGAGTTGCATTATAGGTCACGTTGACGTTTGCATCAACAGTAAGATCGTCATCAACACCATTCAGCGTAAGATTCACAACAGGGGTTCCTTTGTTAACGGTTACAACGGACCAGTTAACTTCAGCAACCGTATAATTTTGTGAAACGTTGAAACGTGTGCTGAAATTATAAGATCCAACGCCAAGAAGCTCTGTATAAGGACTAGCAACAGGAGTTCCGTTCTTTAATAACTCTGCAGTTTGCTGGTTATGATTACAACTAATACTCGCAGTAACATTATTAGGGTAACTTACAGGGCTAGGTGCAGTTAGATTACATTGCGCAGTTGCCTTTGAGATCGTGAGGTTTGCCTGAATATGGTAAGAAGTGTAATTTGTGTTACCTGAAGTATTGTAGGTGTACTCATAAATTCCTGCAGCCAGAGTATCAACATCGGGATTGCTCACTTCTGAGCCATTACGATAAAGAGTACAGTTAAGTTGAGCAGGACAACTCATTCCTGTGGTTGTTGTTGTGGTTCCGTATGTTTCCGAATCACTAGGCGAGAACGTAATGTTCAACGTATAGGAACTATTTTGATTAATAGTCAGTGTTTGCTGATCTAGGCTTGCATTTGCAGTGTAGTTTTCTCCCGCAGTGGAATTATATACATACACATAACTGCCTGCGGCAAGGGTTGTTGTTTCTGGGTTGGAGACCAAGACAGAGTCACGATAAAGCGTATAGTTTACATCAGCATCTCCTGTATTGGATTCTGAACCTGTCACGGTTGACTCGTAAGGGTACTCGTAAGACCCGTGGCCAGTAATATACCCTGATACGTTAGATTTCCCAACAGTATAAGTTCCGCTCTCGGTCATGTTAATGTTTCCACTGGTGTCGTTAGCCCACCAATTATAGTTATAAGTTCCGACAGCAAGATCAGTGATGTTAGCCGAGTAGATGCTACCACTATTTGTGGTTGAATAATTGGCGCCGTCAAAAGTTAAGATCACAGTATCAACCGCAACATCATCGGTTACTGTTGAGTTGAACCTGTACTGAGCGCCAGGCGCATAAGTAGCGGGATCCGTCGGCTCCTCAGTCAAAACAGTGACTTGGGGGTTCGTTGTGTCTGCGCCAGAAACAACAGTAAAGTTATCAACGGCGTTCGCAACATTGGAACTGTTATCTGTGGCCTTCCAAGTAACATTATGAAGACCAATATTATCAGTGTTAGTAAAATTAAAGTAGTAAACGTTTCCGTCATTGAACACTGTTTGTTCTTCCACGGTACCGTTAGACATAGTAACGTTAGCTTGAACTGCGCCCTCGCCAGAAGCATACGTCACATATAGTACTGGTCTGAATCCTTCAGTTGTTGACTCATTGGTATGGAAGTCAACAAACTCGTTAGAGTGATGTTCTCCGTCCTCAGAGTATAAACAAACAGAGAAGCGGTCATTAGTAAGATTGGACGCAACGTGATTATTAGCCAGAGTTCCAAGAGTTTCATTTGTTGGAACGTCTTCGTCAAGGTTATCCCAGATTGTGGAATTTGCGACATAATAAAGATCTGAGTCAACTGGACCACACTCGCTATGAACGCCACCCGCCGTGTAGTGGGTACTATAATTGGTCAAGACAGTGAAACTAATCGTGATGTTTGCAGGTAGCTGCTTAGTGAGTTGTAGTTTCACTTCAGAAACATTTGCCCCATCAGGAACGGCCGTCGTGTTAAAGTCAAGGTAGCTTCTGAAGTATGTTGAGAAAAAATCACCAACAGACATGGTTGCCGAAGCATCAATCTTTGCGGACCCAGTAGAAAAACCATCAGCAAAAGCGCCTTGTTGATTCATTGGTATTGCAACAGTCGTTAGTGTTCCGTTAGAAAGACCAACTTCATCAGTCGCAGTAATATTACACTGGACAGTTTGACCAGTGGTTGCAGGATCAGGAGCGCAGCCAGTAACGTTAATTTGAGGGGGAACGTCATCAATTTGAGCGATAGTTAAATTCTCTTGAACCTGTCCTGAAGAATAATTAATATTTCCAGTGGTATTATATGTGTACTCATGAACGCTTGCGCCAAGTGTATCGACATCAGGATTACTCACAAGTGTTCCATTACGATAAAGCGTACAAGTAAGTTGAGCAGGACAGTTTATGCCGGTGACTGTTGTAGCCGTACCATACGTTTCTGAATCACTAGGGGAAAAAGTAATGTCTAAGACATAGGAACTGTTCTGAGTGATTGTCAGAGTTTGCTGATCAATGAGAGAATTGGCCGTATAATTTACGCCTGCACTATTATTGTAAACATAAGTATAACTTCCTACGGCGAGCGTGTCAGTCTCAGGGTTGGAAACCAGAACCGAATCTCTGTACTGTGTATAGTTCACATCAGAATCGCCATCGTTTGTTTCAGTACCGGTAACGGTTGATTCGTAAGGGTACTCATAAGACCCGTGACCGGTGATTGCACCAGAAGTAGTTGCGCCATTGATAATATATGTGCCACCTTCAGTATTATTTATGTTTCCAGAAGAGTCATTAGCCCTCCAGTAATACTCATAACTGCCCGCAGCCAAATCAGTGACGTTGTAATAAAATTTGCCCGCATATATTGAAGAAATGTACGAAGTGTTATCAATAATCAAATTAACTGAATCTAAAGCAACGTTGTCGGTTGCGCTGGTGTTAAAGTGATGCTGTTTACCATAAATATAAGTTGTAGGCGAGGCCGGGTTTTCCCCTAATGAAAATACTTGAGGGTTAGTTTCATCGGATACAATAATGAAGTGGGTTTCGTTGCTTGCAGAATAATTTTCACTCTCTAAGTACCTTGCCGTTACGTTATAGGTTCCGGCCGTATAGTTTGAGATGTTAACTACAGGAGACACAGAAGTGTTTACGACAGTGCCATCAATAAGCAACTGAATTGTCCCTTGTCCAGTAATTAATTGACCCGTAGAATTTACTGCTTGGTTTTCAGAGATAGATAAATTATCGTCAGTTCCGTTCAGTAACAAATTAGTAGACGAACTCGCCTTGCTCACAGTGTATGTTCCGCTAGAACTATCCGTAAGATTATTGGGGATGTCAGTAGACCACCACTTATAGTTATAGGTTCCGGCAGCAAGATCCGTGAAGTTATAAGTCCACACATTAGTTGCAGGAGAAGAAGGAGTATAATTAACTCCCTCCCACTCAAAAGAAACATTGTATGCATTAACGTCAGCTATGCTTATGTTAAATTCATAATATGCACCAGGTACATAGGTTGCAGGATCAGTAGGCGATTCGGCAGCAGAGTGCAAAGTGGGAGGGAACGCGATCACAGTAAGATAGTACGTCAAAGAGGATGCAGTAAAGTTTTCGTTACCCGCAAACTCTGCGGTGACGTTGTAAACGCCACCAATAAGTTCAGTGGTTAGATTGTATAATGGGTTTGGCCCAGAATTAAACACATCGCCGTCGCGATAAATAGTCAAAGGCAGACCTGTTGAATTAATAATAGTTGCATTCGTCTCAACAGAGTTTCCTTCAAAAATAGTTTTGTTGCCTTCAACGTTATCAAAAGTTAAATTAAGGTCGGAAGTTTCTGTGTTGATGGTGTACGTCCCGCTCTCTGAACTATTAATATTATCAGACTCGTCGTTTGCCCACCAATTGTAATTGTAAACTCCACCAGAAAGACCCGTGATGTTTACAGAATAAACTCCACCACCCACATGAACTGTTGAATAATTTGTTCCTGAAAAATTAAAAGCAACAATGTTAACTTCACCATCATCAACAACGGTTGCGTTAAAAGTGTAAACAGCACCAAGAACATAAGTCGCGGGATCGCTTGGCGACTCAACAAGTGAAGTGACGTTTGGAGGCACAAGGGTCCCAGCACTAACTGTATAGGATCCACCTTCAGAGTCGTTAATGTTGTTAGTTGTGTCGTTTGCCCACCAAGTATAATTGTGGATACCAACACTAAGCGCGGTAAAATTAACCCAGTACGTGCTGCCCGTATAATTGACAGAATAGTTTACGTCATCAAGAGTGAAAACAACTTCGCTTAACTCGATATCGTCAGTGATCACCGCAGTGAAGTTATATTGTTGAGAGGTGTTGTAGTCGTCGGGATCTGTAGGTGCTTCAGTAAGTGTGCTTACGTTGGGGTTAGTCGAGTCTGACCCGTCGGCACCCTCATAAGTTGTGATTGAAAGGGTGTTAAGGTCTGCTGCGGGAGAAGAATGGTTGTACGGGTCCGAATTAAAAACAACTCTCGGGACTAAATACTCTGCAGAAGAATTATAAGAAATATCTTCAGCAACATTGTTAACGAACTTAACTGGCGAACCAGAATAGTCCACATCAATCATTCCGTTTGCATAAATTTCTCTAATCTCGTGAATGTTAAGACTATCATCAAAGATCATTACATCGTCAATGCGTCCGTCGAACTCATAACCTGCATCATTACCGATGGTTAAGTCGCCACCATTACGAGAACTAGCCGTACCAGTATCAGTACAATCAACTTCGCCGTTAACATAGTATGTTAACGCGGTGCCGTTTCTTACAAGAACCACGTGTTTCCAAGTACCATCATCCGCAATTTCACCACAGGAGTTGTCGTTCCAACTTCCATCATGAATAAACAAATGGTTGTTTGTAGAATGTAATGCCCAAATCAAACCATTGCCGTTGTATGTTCCAAGAATGGTGTTGTGGTCGCTTCTTGCATCGTTATTAATCCAAGCCATTGCAGTATATTGTGTTCCATAAGTAAGGGACGCATCATCTGACACGGTAATGTCTTGTGCGCCTGCGAATTCCATAGAGCCATTATAAACACCAACTGCATCTGTTGCGCCATTATTGGTACCGTCAGATAGCTGGCCGGTTTCGTCGCTAAGGTTCTCGTCAAAAGCCCAATGCCCAACAAGAGAAGAAGACAGAGGGTGCGAATCATTAGAAGACTCGTAACCGCGAGCCATCCACCATGCACCAACCTGGCCCGTAATATTGGAGCCAGAAGGAACAGTAGAATTAAGGAGAGTCATGTTTGCTTTATTTTCAACAGTGTTTTCAATTGCCGTGGGCTTAAAGGTAACATTTCCAGATTCAACATAGACTAATTTTTGTAAATCGTAAAGGTCCTGAATCTCATCAGGCGTTAGGACGTCATCAAAAACAAGGTACTGGTCTGCTTCCCCATCAACATCCCAAACCAAACCCACGTTTGTGCCCATTTGGTGAACATAAGTAGGATCAAAATCAACTACGCTTTCAGTAGTGTTTCCCACGTTAGTCCCGTTAACGTATAAAAACATGGCCGAACCATCATAACCAAAAACGAAGTGATGCCAGTTTTCGGACCAAGTATCCTCAGTGGTGTCCACATGTGTGCCAACACCATCCCAATGTCTATAAGTAAGGGTCCCATCCGGATTAAATCTTAAAAAATTACCCACAGATGCGCTCTGTTGCATGGTGTACCAAATCCCGTACGTGGCCCTTGACGAATCCCAGCCACCGTGCGGCTTCATCCATACGCTGCCAGTCCAAGTACTTGGCTCAGGACCGGTTTTCCCAAAAAGGAGATTATCGTCAGATGTTGGGAATGATCCTGAGTGCCCCATTACACCCGTATTCAAACCGGTGTGTGCCCCGTTAGCATATGACCCGTCCTGATCATTATCGCTTTCGTCCCAAACCGTACCATTATAATCATAATCAAAAGAATAGGCATAAATTACGTCCGCAGAATAATTTAATTCAAGATGAGTGAATCTGTCAGACTCAAACCGAACGTTGTACCCCGCACCATTCAAGTTGGTTCCCTGTGCAACAAAAGTTGGGTCCGTATTATTACCAAAAAAGTTAACTTGTGCGTAAGAAGTGAAATGTTCAGAAACAGTATCGCCCAACTGGCCAGAATAAGTTGTAGTGTGGCTTAACTCCTGCCAGGCCACCCAGGAACACTCCGCATCAATAGTTCTCCACCCTGTAACAATCTCTCCGGTGACTGCAATGTCAACATAATCACCATAAATGTCGGTTTGTTGTGAACAAACATCCGTATCATCGACAGCATAGTAACTATCGTTATCGAAAAATTGTATTTTATTATTAATTATAGAAAGAGAAACATCATCCGACCAAAACCTCCAAGAAAGATTGCCTGGCGTTGTATTAATTAAATCTGCACCGAACTTTCCATTATTGAGAACTATGTTATAACCTGTCTCTGCAACGCCGTCACGATACAAACCAGCATAGATCGCATTACCCGATACATTATATACTAGTACATCAACTAGCTCATAAACGTCTGAAGTTGCGCCAATATGAAACCAGGTACCGTTCTTGTCAGTAATTTCATACTTGATCTTTTCAGCCTTTTCATTTTTGGGACAAGATTTTTCCTTGCCTTTATTGTCCAAGCACACTTCTTTGTCCTTTATTTTGATTTTGTCGGCATCTTTATCCTTTTTCCAGATCTCGTCAGCAGTCTCAATGTACCACTTGCCGTTCTCTTTTAGAATAGAAGATTCGACAGCAAGATCATCCTCAATTAAGAATAGTTCACTTGTAACCGAATAGCCACCATGAAGTTCTTGTTGAACTGCCTGAAGGTTTAAGTCTTCCCCCTTAATAAAATCAACAGAATTAGCAAAAGCAAAGGAGGATAGCAAAGCTATTGAGGCCACCACGAAAACAAAAAACAATGCTACCTTCCGTTGCTTCTTAAAAATCATCTACGAAATGAGGACATCAGTCCGCCAATTCCTCCCTTGTCATTAGTGCGATCACTCGTGCTCACTGTTTGAACGTCGTGAATGCGCTGAATAGTTTTGATCGCGTCCAGGTAACCGCCCCTGTACGCTTTTCGAAGAGTGGCATACACAGTATTTACTACTACGTCAATTACAATACTTCCGCTCGGGTAGCTGGTGATGCCGAACTCTTCCCAGTTGAAATATAATTCGTCAATAAGAATACTTGAAAGGCTGCTAGTGATCGCGCGGATGTCTTCATCCTCAAGATCAGAAAGAATAAACACCTTATTTATGTGGCTGCGAAGGATAGTGATTACTCTGCTAACTCCCTTTTCATTAATTAGTGGTTTAGAATGTGGATCGTTAATTACTTCCATCTTTTGTGTTTTTTTGTTGAACACTTTAATTTGTCCCTTTAGATGCAATGCAACGGATTCAATAATCTCGTCGCAATCAATTTGGTACTCAATACTTCGTTCTGCTCCGGATGCAGATTCAAACTCTACGCCTTCAATTTCTGACATTTATACGTACCTCCCGCCGAACATACGTTCGTTGTCACTCTTTTGGTTATTGTCCATCATGCGTCCAACCGCTGATTCGTTTTTTCGTTTACTTTTAAGATCGTTAAGCTGATTGCGCGCTTTTTGTAGCTCAGTTTCAGCACGAAGACGTTCTAACTCTTTTTCTCTGCGAATTGTCTTCTCTTCCTCGGAAGGGAACACAAAATCTGCCAGTCGTGTAAAAAAATTAGTCTTCTTCTCCATTTTTATTTTCGTTTTCTCTTAGTTGTCCTTTTTTTCTTTATGCTTGCAGGTGCGCTGAGTCTTGCAGACTCAACCTTCTTGCGTAATGATTTAACTTTTTGTTGCTTCTTTGCAATAACTAATTGCTTGTTCAGGCTTGCGATCTCCCTGTCGAGTGCTACACTCTCTTTAGGCGCAATAACGTCTATTGCCACCTTTGCGTGTTTCTTGAATCCTGTTATGAACTTACTTTTCCTACTCATCATTTTATTATTCTCCTTATGCTGTCCTAAACCTCACACCGATCCCTGAGGTAACCTTCGGTGCTTTGCCAACGACAGTACCAAGATGCAAACCAAGTAAGCTAGGTGCCGACCTACCTTTCTTAGATCTTCTCCTTTTTGAACCTTTCGATTTGGAACCGAAAGAGAACGGCAAAGGAGGCACTTTAAGTTGAGGTGTAAGAATAGAAACAGGAACATTAGAACTCACTGGAACATTCGAGATGGTAGGAACATTAATGCTCACAGGGACATTACTGCTCACAGGAACAGTACTACTTGTTTTAACATTTGAAAGAGTGGCGGGCGAAATGGAACTAATTGAACCAATGGTGTTCGATCTCCCTTTTGTACGCTTCGTACTTGTTATAAGGCTACTCGTCCCTGTTGAAATTGATGGACTTTTGCCTCCAAACAAATTAGATGAAATTGAAGGAGATGAAGCAACCCGTTTACTTCCAAAAGCAATACTCGAAGTTCTTCCTTTTTTTGAAGGAGAAGTTACAGATCCAAATCGTTTGAATGGAGCTTTAATTTTTGAAGAGAGTGAAGATGATTGAGAAGGGACACTTGAGCCAACAGTCACACTCCCTGTATTACCTGCTGTAATAATTGGAACTCTCGTTCCTTTTCGTCTGACAACGCCCGCTAAAATATCGCCAGGCTTTTCAAACGGATCGAGCACCTTTGCACCAACATCAATAATTTTGCCTAAGCCGCGCTTAGCCACGTTACGCGAAGGAGTTAATTTAATAATGGATGCTCCGATGACTCCTGCAGATACAGCACCAGCGCCACCCTCTAATAGTGCGCGTCCTGCACTGATGTCTTGCTTACGAGAGATATCGCTTGTAACGGATTGCACTGTCCCTTCAGTGAACCCTGCAAAGAGTAATGGTTTTATACTTTTTTTAGCCAAGAATGAAGATGCTTGATTACGCAAACCAGTGAATCCACCTTTTACTGCGGTAGTAATCAATGTACTCCCCAAAAGTTCCGTAGAAGCACTCACACCAAGAAGACCGCTCAATTCCGCCGTCTGAGAAACGGTTCGTTGTCTTCGAATTGCCCCAATGGCTTCTTCTTCTCCTGCGCCTTTTAGGCCCAGTGCTGAAACTTCTTCTCTTGCTTTCTTAAAAAATGCTGCTTCTGCGCCTTTAGTTTCTGCGAAAGCTACATTTTCTCTGAGTTCACTAAAGAATCCTTCCTCGCTTGCAGTTTGGGTCTGTGCGTCGAAACTTGATGCAATAATTGCATCGAACTTATCTCGGCCAACCTCTTGGATTATACCTTTATCTTTTTGAGCTAGAATTCCTTCGCCAACTACGCTTACACCTTTAGCGGTACTGATACCCACAACGGCGGTCCTCCCTAGACCTTTTGCAGCTTGACCCGCTACCGCTAATCGGCTTCCTTTCAGTGAAGTTGATGTTAACGTTCTTGGCGCTGCGCCACGCTTAACCAGTTGCGTTGCTGATTTTGCGCTAAGTCCAGCCCCTGCAGTTAACGCAGAGAGCGCGACAGTTCCGCTAAGCGCCCTAAGCGGAGTCTCCTTAACTTCAGTAATAACGCTTTGAGCAGTTTGTTTTAGGGTACCAATAGGATTAGTAACTATTTTCTTTCCAACGCCGGGGATTATTGTTGGGCTCTCTCCTGGCACGAAAGCTTTTGCCGCATCAGACGCGATGAGTCCTACAGCGCCTGCAGCTCCTGCAACACCTCTTGCGATTTCTTCGGTGACGAATTGAGCTCCGCCACCCAACTCAGAACTACTCTGTCCCGAGCCAAGATTAATTAATGATGATGATGCTTGGTCTAATTTCCTGAGCCCTTTTGCGGCCAGACTTTGTGGCTCACTAGTAGGCAGATCGTTAAGTCTTGCCTGGTTTGCTTTAAACCGATCAATGTTCTCGTTCGCTGCTTCCACGAGCTGCACTGCTCTTGCTTGACTGCGCTGTTTATCCAAAGCTAAAACGCCTTGCGCAACTTCTTGGATCTTTTCCTCTTGTGCAATACTGCGCTGCAACAATTCTATTTGTTTAGGATCCGTAACAGTTACAACTTCCCCTTCTGCTGTTCGGAAGGTTGCGGGCCGTGGTTGCGCTTGCTGTGCGCGCTGTTGAGACTTTATTGATTGTTCGACTTCTGTGTCCAGCCTATCAAATGATTGCTCAGACTCCTTTAAAGCGCGTTCTACTTCACGCGTTTGTTCGGGTGTTGCTTGAGGTTGTTGTGTTCCAAAGCCGCGCTCTGCTTGACGCTCTTGGCGCTCTTGTTGGCGCTCTTCTCGGTCTCGCCGAGTTTCAAACCTATCAAGTTCATCATCGAGTTGCCTTAACTTGCTGTCCAATCGTTTCTTAAATGCCTTACGGCGTTGAGGGGTTTTTGCGTCCTCGAGATCCTGTTCAAGCTCCTTGATGCGTTGTAGTCGCTTGTTTATGCGCGTCTCCTGTCTTGCAACCATGTTTATTCTGCGCTCTAGTTGGGAGATACTGACCATAGTAGAATTCATGAGAAGGTACTATATAAATACTCGGTAAATTAAAAATAAAAAAAATTATAACGCAAAGAAAAGGACCAGTGCAATCGCGCCAAGACACCCAGCAACGGCGTACCAGTTTATCTTACTCGTCTGATCGTTGACTGATTTAGTCTCATCGGTATCGATGATGATGGTTTGATCCCCTTGATACTTCTGCGCCCACTTATTCTTTTTTGTTTTTTTTGTTGTGTTCATTGTCCCTCTCCTCGAAAGTCGTGCTTTGCGTACTCCTTGCGCATAAAGGTGTAGTGGTTAATCAGTTTAGCCACATCGTCCTCGTCCTGCGCAAAACTGTACGCAGTTTTTGTTGCATAAAAGTCTACTGTTTCTTTTTGGTCCGAGTTCTCTGGCATCGACCATTGCTTTGCAATGCACTCCAAAGTTCGCCTTCCGTTAGTTAATATATCGTTACTCATTTTTTTTCTCCATGATGTCTTTCATTATCAGGGACCTGATGTACGCGCTTATGCTGCGGTGGCCTGCAACCTCTGCGCGCTCCCTAGCTTTAACCCATAACAACTTGTCCATGTAAACACTAAATATATTCGTTTGTTTCATTATTACTTGTCTCCTATTGCGGTTAAGCCATAGCTATTATTTAAACTTTGCGATTTTCCGTGATCCATGCACACGATGCACACGATGCACATGATGTTTCCTTTTACTCTATAGTGTAGTTTACTAAGTGAAATACGGTGTGCATCATGTGCATCGTGTGCGCCCTCGTCGTGAAGGCACCATTAATCCATGCACACCTTAAACAAAAAAAAAGGTAATTTTCAGTCCTTTTTCGCTTTTTCGATCAAAGAGATGCCCAAATACGCTCGATATCGTTTAAGTTGACCGTCACTCGAGTGCCATTCGGTGTTTCTTTGGCCCGTCTCAAAGCCTTCCTCCTTCATCCATATCCCTATTTCTTTGTCGTTCCAAGTTCGATACCCGTGTTTCTTACAATAATTTTGAAAATGGTCGCGCAAATCAAATTTAAATGTGTGCGAGTCGCAATCTAGGGAACACTTTGTTTCTATGAATTTTTTAAGAGGATTGCTGTGGGCTTCGTATTTTTCCATTCTTTCTTGAACTGTCCCTTCATTCGTGAACTCCCGTTCCCGCCATAGTTTTGTTGCTAACTTAACACACTGTCCGCACAAAAAGGAATACTCTTCAGAGGGTATCTCTGCAAGGATGTCTTTCTTTTCTGAAAACTTATTCTTGAAATCTATTAGTATCCACCTTCGATAAAATCCTTCAGTCTTATCTGTTGTTTGAGGTAATCCGTTAGTGCTAATTAATAATTTGGCATAATTAATATCGTCAAAAGGGTTTTTGTTTTTGAATTCGAAACCAACTGTGTCTCCCCCACATAGTTTTTTTAACTTGCTGGTTTTGCCCATAGTATTAAAATTAGTTTCACCCATCATGCAAACTAGTTTTTTATATAGTTTAGCTATCTCGAATCGGCTACCCATTATATCATCGAGGTCACTACTTGTGCAATTGCTGGAGCCAATTAGTTTTCTTGCCATTTCAAGATATGTACTCTTACCGTTACTTCCGCCACCTATGAAACAAAAAATGCGGTGTAAAAAATATTCTGGAATCATACAAAATGCCATAATCTCTTTAAGAAGAGGCGTGTTTTCAACCCCTACCCATGAAGCCATACAAGAATCTATATAAGGGGTTTCCTTTTCAAAAACACAATCCCAGGGGATTGGATTGGTAAGAAAATAGTCTGGCGAGGGAATTATTTGTTCAGATGTTTTAACATCATAAACAATATTTTTAAATTGGATCCAAGTTTTTCCCATTGGTTTCGGTTTATTCAACCTACCCACTCTCTTAAATGCTTCGAGGTAGGTGTTCTTAATAGTCGATTTAACTGTGGCACCATTGAGAGCTAGTTCGCTCTCAATTAAATTCATGAGGTCAGTTTCATCAACTATGTTCCAACAAAGCTCATTCTTATTCCACAACCAAAACAAACAAGCATCATCATAGAAAAAAGGTTGAAGGCCCCAGAATTTTTTAGCGTTCCCCATATAATCGTCTAATTGAAGGATTGAATTTCCACCTACCTTTCCCTTTATGAATTCTACATGTTTTTTTGCAATGAATGCGCTGTTCACATATTTTTCATAATTATCGAAAACTTCAGACACCTTAACTTCTTCAAATAAACTTATGAGGTGTCTCTCCTCCCACCCTAGCAGCTTTATGCTTTTATTGTCAAAATAATAACCGGGAGGAAAAGGTTCCAAGAATTGTCTTTGTTTGCTTTTTTTTATTACAACTGTATTTTTATTTTTATAAAAAATAAGCTTGGGTCCGAAATCAGTCACAGCTCACTTCTCCTCTTTTTTTTGTGCTACCTTTTTCACCCATACTTTGAGCGTTGTGTTTGTGTCCCATCCATTAACTTCAAGCATATTTGAAGGGATTATAATCCCTCTGCTGTTGCCTGTGTTAATTATTTTCGCAAAAAAGCTATCTAGCGAAAAACTAGTTATCTCTTCTTTTTCATTTAATGTCATGTTCAATCATTTATTGTACTACTATTTAAATGTTTCTACCATTGAGAAAGGGTGAAAGAAGTGGGGGCGCGAGGTATGAAACGGACGGGAGCCCGATCCTGGGCCTCATCGCCCCAATCCCCAGGACAGTGAAAAGGGGTGGCGCAATTTGGGGGTTTTTTTGAAAAAAATAAACTAACTAGACGATAAACACGCTGCGCATTTTAAAGGTTTTAGTCTGAGCGGAGCTGGTCAATGTCGTTGATGTTAATGAATAGTTGTACGCGGGTGCCGTATTGCTCGGTACTAATACAAAGCAAGTCATCACCAAGAGCAAGATCGATATACTTCTTGTCAAAGTAATCGCGACACTTTAATCGTTTAGTCTTTGAGGCCATTCTTTTCCCTGTGGTATTGCATCCTGACACAATAACTAACTACCTTGCCTAAGTTGCATTTGTTGAAGTCGCGCTTTTTAATCATCTTCTCAGCGTAACCTTTTGCCTCTTCGTCTATTCTAGCTGTGGTTGTTCTACTCATGTTATTGTAACAACTCACCTCTATTTAAACATGTCGGTTTTGTGACAAAATCGGAAGTATTATATAGTAGTTGTGTTTAAGGGTAGGTATGGTAATCGGAAAGGTTGTGCAGCGCATGACGGCAAACGGGAGTAGGATTTGGACAATACATAAAAACGATAAAGTGTTTATGAAAAAAGTGCGCACGGCGCATAGTAGAGATGTGGGCGGGATTTCTGTGATAACTTCACAACAAATTTTTCGAAACCGGATTACCTCTTTTTCGTCCACACTACAATTGCATAGTGAAGCCATGCAAAAAGGTGCAGGTTCCTCGGATTACACCTCCACAGGAAAGTACGATGCCTGCACCTTTTCTTTTTCTAACTGGGGCGCACAATGAAATGCGCACACTGCAAAGGAACAGGCAGCGCAACAACATGGTTAATCTGCAGAGTTTGCAAAGGGACAGGAGACGTTAAGAACAATGACTATTTATAACTTAGAGAGTCGCTTGGACCGACTCGCGGTTAGCGCAGTCAGGGAAGGCATTGAAGAAGAACAAATCTATGATACTTTGTATAACTGTATGCAAGGGCGCATGACGCACGAAGAGATCGAAGAAGTCCACCCCTACTTTTATCACAGAGTATTACATTATCAGGGGATGGAATAGATGACCGAGGACGAATTTTTTAACAAGTATGGTTGGTGGTGCGTGGCAGTAGTAGTAATTTTATTCACGATTGCGGTGGGGTTCGCTGCGTGCGACATGATCACTGAAGCCGAAGCGTGCGACAATAACGGCTACCAGTGGGTTGAGAATATTTACGAAGACAGCATCGAGTGCGGCAGAGTTTCTGCGTACGGCGGCGAAACAGAATACAAATGGATAGTCACTAATTGACAGGAGAACAAAAACAATGAGTTTAAGAGAACAAGCACAGGCATACGAGCCACAAGCAACAACACAAAACATAGCAGACCTGGAATCAGTGGAATTAGATAGCGTTGAACTATTGGACGGATCCGGTACCAACGGTGAGACAGGCGAAGTATTCACGTACAAATACTTCACTGTTGATGACGTAAACTACCGCGTACCAAAACCCGTTTTAGGACAACTAAAAACCCACCTCGAAGCTAACGCTTTGTTAAATACGTTTAAGGTGATCAAGTCTGGCACTGGAAAAGCAACCCAGTACACCGTGGTCCCTTTAACCTACAAAGACGACGTCGAAGAGGTAAAAGTAGAGTAGGGGCAACCCTCTCTCTTTTTTTATTCTAAGGAGAACGAACAATGTTAGAATGGTTATACAGGAAGGAGTGTCACTCTTGCAATAGTATGATGTACGGGACCACGCCGCCAACGCACTGCAACAAGTGCGGAAGAAAATTAGACTGGAACAAAGGGAACTGAGGACGAAAAATGGACACATTTCAAAGACGGAATAAAAGAAGGAAGAAGAGCGAAGAGCCAATGGTGAAAGTGAAATGGAAGAAACTTATAGTTTACGGGATCGTATTCTTTAGCATAATCATCGGGATGGGCGCGTGCCAGATAATAGTGGGAGGATTAAATGGTTAAGTATAATAAACTGTTAGGGAAGGTAACGACCAAAATGAGAATGTGTAGGACTTGCAACACCATATTTCGAACGGTGTTCACAACAGCAAAGAAGTGTCCGGGGTGCATGTCACCAAAACACAGAAGGGCGGGACTTACCAGACAGAAGAACGATATAACTAAACTTGTATCAAAGCATACTCATCCCAGCATCCTCGCCGTAACGCATGAGGATTCCTTTCTTGAGAAGAAAATCTCTAAGACGCTCATCGAGGTCAAACATAAGATTCTCCAAAGCGAAGCTAGGGGTTAAGTTTACTATTTTTTTATTACTTTGTTTTTGTAATTGGCTAACGATTGCCAGGTGATCAGAAATCTGTGCGTTAATTAAAGAGAGAAGTTCTTTGGTTTCAGTGTATTCTTTAAGGTGGGTTGGGTCGTGCTTCTTCATCAGCGGGGCAGTTTCCATGAACAGAACGCGTAGCATGCGATGCCATGAAACAACATCCTTATTAAAAATACAATTATTATCTTCGTAAAGTATTTTGTTAATACGCCCAAACGTATTGAACGTCATGTCCCACTGGGAGTTTTCTCCTTCGCTCACAATCTTACTAAATCTGCAGGGTTTTTATACCTTTTGTTTTCGGCAGGCGTAATGCTGTAGAGTACGTCTCGGCCCAACTCCAGCCAACCAGGGCCAGCCTGGTGATCTTTATTATAAAACAAGCTAAGTTTCATTCTTTCTTTTGCAGTCTAAAATATATGTACGAGGCGCTTTCTTCTTCCACAAAAGAGGAATCAGAGTGGATGTCATACACTTCATGCCCTTCAGGTATGTCGAGTTTTATTGCGTCAACAACTTCGCCAACAGTGTAGCGATACGTTTTCGAATACTCTTGTTTTGTCATGCTCCCTTTAAATCGCAGGGATATTTAAATACTTCGCATCACTACTCAAGTGAAATCAACATGTTTAAAAGGGTGTGACAAAATAGTATTACCATATGAGAATTGTAGAAAACGATACAGTTAGTAGAGGACATTGTTGTGTCCAAGACCATAGAGGAAAAATCTCGTACCCGCTTGATGGGTACCTAAAAAAGAACCTACAAGGGGTTAAAAAACTTATTCAAAAGGATCTGGACTATGTATTTATAGTCGCAGGGAAGGTGGGATCTGGTAAGTCTGTATTCGCACAACTAATCGGACACTATCTTAGTGACGGAAAGATGGGTGTGGACCAGGTGGTGTTCACCGCAGACGACTTTAGAGGCCAAGTTATGAAAGCGCCACGATACCAGTGCATTGTATGGGATGAGTGTTTCAGGGGAGCGAGCTCAAGAGCGAGTATGAGCGCAACAAATAAGACAATCCATTCTCTGATGCAGGAAATTCGTCAAAAGAATCTGTTTATTATTCTAGTGCTACCAAACTTCTGGGATTTGGATAGCTACCTTATCCGGGAACGGTCCAAAGGGATCTTCGAGGTGTACTCTAAGCTAAAACGCACTGAAGCGGGAGACCCCGACATTGACAGAGGACACTTCAGGTATTATAGTAGTTCAAAACTTATCGGGTTCATGAATAACCAGAAGAATAGATACCAGTGGCCCAACCGCAGGTATGCAGACTTCTATGGTAAGTGGACTAATCAGTATTCAATCAACGGGAAGAGCGTTCCCCTCCTAAAGAGTAGATACCGCTACCTTGTTGGCGCAGCAGAGTACATAAAGAAGAAGAACTCGGCTCTGGGCGAGTACGGGGACAGCCCGGAGGACGCACAAGCAGCTAAGAAGATGGGTAAGTATGAGATCTACCTCCTTAACACAATCTACTACTTATTAAAGAACAAGATCATGACCTTAACTCAGTTCATGAAGGGTTCTGGCATGACAGAGATGGCTATGCGCACATTCCGTAAGAATGCAATTGAAGAAAACTGTATGCCGCGTATTACGTGGAACAATATCTATAAGGGCATCTTCAAGGAGGAAGATGTTCCCAAAACTAATGTTTCTAAGATCATGAACGAAAAAAAGGACACTAAGTCCGCACAACAAGGAGTAAAAGATGAATAATCTCTCCCTGTACCCCCCCCAGGGGGTACCAAATGGCGGTTTTTGTTGCTTGTTTGGCGATATGGTATACGTATTAACAGCTAAAGAATTTCGATTCACCATAAATAACCCTGCATCTGACAAAGGCGCGGTTTTGT
>Ga0208012_1000173_pt1 | contig 26038 bp, 32 predicted proteins | sample 15BtaG_FD_184090 | JGI IMG/M metagenome (GOLD analysis project Ga0208012, IMG submission 184090) | Marine viral communities from the Subarctic Pacific Ocean - 15B_ETSP_OMZ_AT15312_CsCl metaG (SPAdes) (version 2) | ecosystem: Environmental > Aquatic > Marine > Oceanic | place: Pacific Ocean... | reverse complement strand
GTTGATCAAGACTCAGATATGCTTTGGTGGGAAGAAAATGAAGAACCTGAAATGTTAAAAGGATTCTTGGACGATGGTTCAATTGAAATATCTCGTTTGTTAAATGATCCAGATGTTGTTGATGCTGCGATCCAGACCACTAAAACTGCTGCGATAGTGGAAGATATTTTGCCCGAACAAATAAAAAGGAGTGATTATTAAATGAAACTCCTATTTGAAAATTGGCGAGAGTATTTGGGCGAGGAATATTCTCTTGTGGGTGATTGTAAAAACTTTGATGAAGGTGGCTACTGTATGATAGATGCTCTTCCATATACAGATACAACCGAATTCGCACAAGCAGAAGAAAATGCTTCTGAAATATCTGCTGAAGATTTTCAAGCCGCCGTAGGCGACATACTGACGGTATCTGAGCCTTATTATTTTTATGATGAAACAAACGATGTATATATGCTTTATGATGCAGCCGAGGATATCCATTATTTTTATGTGAGGGACGGGCGATGAAACTACTATTTGAAAATTGGCGCCAGTACAAAAACGAATTATTACTAGAAGATTCTAGAGGTTCAATTAAAAGAATCGTTGGACTTCCAGGCTGGATAGCTGATTATTTACATGAGGAATCTCCGAAGTATTCATTTACATTAGCTAAATTATGGCTTGACGGGACAGTAAAGCGGTTGAATATAGGCGGCGCGTTCAGTCCGGAGGAGGGCTCGATTGACGCAAAAGCGATCAAAGCTTACATAAAAAATAGTGTTGATCCCGATATTGAACCTAGAGGCGCCGGCAGGGATATGTTGCGCTTGTTGAATGATTTTTTTGACGAACGATATGGTATACGCCATATGGGGGATGATAGTGCAAGCGAGTATATGGCATTGGGATACCATACATTAGAACTTCTTAATAAATACCCGCAGTTAGAAAAGGAACTTAAGAATAGTACTAGAGCATGGGAATTAATAATTGAAAAAAAAGAAGAAGAGAAATTAGCTAAAGAAACCAAACGCGATGCTTTAATGGCATTTCCGGATGGTTTTTATTGGACTGACTTAGGAACAGATTGCTCTACATACGAAGAAGAAGAAATGCAGCATTGTGGTGCTGATTCGAGAGGTAACTTAGTTTCCTTAAGGGACAAAAACCACAAACCACACGTAACAATGACAGTTGATATTACCGGCGAACGTACAGCTACAACTGACACAACAGATTATCGTGGAAATGATCTTTGGGGCGCGCGAGACTCGGATAGTCCAGAATGGATGGCGCCCGATGTTCTTCAAATCAAAGGAAAACAAAACGCGCCTCCAGATAAAAAGTATTGGTCTTATATTGTTGATTTCTTTGAAAAATATAAACCAAAAATGCATGATGATGAAATCAAAATGAAATCAAAAGAATTATATCGTCAATTAGTGCCCGGTGTCGCTATAAAAGAAGGCGATTTCGTTAGAATTTTGGATCCAAGATCTCGGGATGTGCGCGCCATCGGAATTCAGCTCCGGAATGACTACTTAGATGCATGGGACAAGCTTGGTGGAAAAGTATTGAAAGTTGCTAAGGTTGTGGCGCGCCGTGGAGGTGCGGCCCTCGCAGCTGTTCTAACAGGAGCGGAAATTGAGCACCTACCTTTAAATGAAAAACTCATACCAGCCGAGTGGCTTGAAAAAGTCCGGTGGGGGAGCGGCGTGGACTGGGAAAGACTGGAAGGGATGTTTGATGTAGCCCAAGATGTAGAGATAAACGAAAGATTGGCTCTCCAAGAAAATCGAATTAGAATAAGAGTGAGAAGACGAAGATGAAACTACTATTTGAAAATTGGCGTCAGTATGAAAAATATCATGATGTACTTGACAATCATATATATATAACTGAAGTATTGGGTATTAACTTACCGATTAATGAATCTGGAAATGTTATCTATAATGTTGAGCTAAGAAAGCAAATTATAGAAGAAGAAACACTACTACAGAATTGGTGGTTTGGCTCAGATACATTAAAAGAAGGCTGGTGGGACAATTTAAAACAAAACGTATCGGCCTATCCGGATACTTTTAAGATGATTTATCGGGCTGTTACTGATCCTGGTAAATTGAGGACTTTTACTAAAGCGATTAAGAGAAGGGGCTTGGGAGTTAAGGATAAAATACTTAAATTTTGCAACTGGATTATTGACAAGCTGGGCGGTATTAACGCCGCGGGCTGGAAGCAGAGCATGTTGCAAAAACTTATGGACTGGGCCAAGAAGATCAAGGATGGGATTAAATCGATTTTAGACTGGATTAGCGGAATAAGCAAGCCGTGGATGAAAGCGCTTGGGTTTGTAGCATTGTCTGTTGGCCTGGAATATGCTTGGTTTAAGATTGCGGCGTTTGCCTCAGAGATGATGGGCTGCGGGGATGAGGAGGACGAGGAAGAAGAGGCGTCGGGACCGGAAGTAGAAGCGGAAGTTACCGGTCATGTGAAAGAGATTGCAATAGACTGCGTAATGGGCAAAATTAAGGCGTTTGTTAAGAAAGGTGTGATGAAGGTAGCAATGGCTGCTATTAAGAAAGTAGGCGATTCGGGGAACACAGCGGTTACAATGGGCGCCTCTACTTTTTGGAAATGGTTAGTTGCCATTGGCAAGGGAGTCAAATTTGTAGTAAACACTTTGGCACCCACTTTAGACTTCTTTAAGGCAAGAGGTGGACTGGTGGAGCACCAAAGGCCGAGGTCGTTGAGCAAAAAAGCCAAAATGATAGGGGCGCATACAAATAATGAAACTCCTACTTGAAAATTGGCGCCAGTATTTAAATGAAAATCAAAAAGAAGCTGGACTTCTTTATCATGCTACACTGTCTGGTGAGAATAATGAAATTGTTAATTCATTTATAAAAAATGGCATTGATCCTTCGCGATCTGGCGGGTTTGGACAAGGTAAAGGTTTTTATCTTTGGAAAAATATAAAAGATGCACAAATGTATATAAAAGGCTTGGTTCATGGAATGGGTGGCATGGCTGATAAAGAAGAAGAAGTAAAAGGCATGCCTATTATTATAGTGGTTGATGAACCCATAACGCCAGAAAATTTTGATATTGATTATGAACTATACGCCAAGGGTTTAATTAAATTTATTGAAGATAATATTGACTACTTTAAACAGAACGGTGAAAAATTAGGAATTAGAACGCGCTCATTGGATAGAGTGCTGTCTGTAGATCAAAAAATATTAGGTACTGGCACCAGTAAAAAAACATTGGCTTCATGGAGTCACCGATCTGGTTGGGAAAGTGATTCAAACTCAGAAGAATATAATATTAATACGGGAACCGGTGCAGATTTATCAGCCTTAGCAACCAAACTTCATGAATTTGATCCTATAAAATATGAGGAATTTGAAAAGCGTGCACTTCCTGCAGCAAGGGCATTAAAATATAATGGTGAAAAAAAGATTTTTCCTTTACGCATTGAAGATTCAGAAGGCAATGTATTGTGGGGTAGAGCATGAAACTCCTATTTGAAAATTGGCGACAGTATATAGAAGAAGCGGCAGACTATCGAAAAAACAAGCGCACATTATATCATATTGGTCCAAGACCAGCTGAGCCAAAACCTGCAACGCGCCATGCTTATCGCGGTTATGAATCTGGTCTTTTTATGACAAATAATCCAATTGGCATTGCAAAAAATCATGGTATATATGGAAATGTGTATGCATACAAGGTGCCAGAATGGGCAATTACCAAAGCAGGAGGATTGAATCGGTATGATTATGGAAGTGAAATAATCTTTCCTGAAGATATCTGGAATGAAGCTAAAGGTGAAATAGAATTTCTTGGCAAAAGCATGTCTGAACAAGAATTAACAAAGAAAACAGGTTTAGGTGGAGCTTGGGATATAGGGTTGAGAAGATCGAGAAAACAACCAGACACTGGAGAACCTCGCAAACCAGGCTGGGTATCAGACGAAGAGTGGGAACCCCTTCAAAGAGAAAAAGACACTTCGAAGCATCTCAAACTAAGACAAGCAGCATACTTAGAAGATGCAATTAAATTAATGACACCCGAAGAAAGACAAAAAGCTTTAGAAGCGTTTGAAAGAGAATTTGAAAGAAAGGCAAAAACTTTAAGTGGCATATTGCTGCCTGGTGAGCAGTGGCCTATCTCAAAAAGAGATCAAGAAATTGTGACACTACTTAAAAAATATATAGAAGGTTCACAATACAGTGAATAACGTTGTTTATTTAGAAGAGTTTAAAATTAAAAGAGCAATTGATGTTGCTGCTGGCGTTCTAGATCATGCAACCGCCCTAAAAGCTCAAGGTGCAAATGTATCAAATAGTATAATACACAGATTAGAAATTATTTTGGAAACTTTAGAAGAAAAACTGCTTGAGTTTCAAATACAAACTAATTATGATAATTGATTTCTTAAAGGAGAAAAATATGAAATTAACCAAAACACAGCTCAAGCGCTTAATTAAAGAAGAACTGCAGTCTATAATGAAAGAGAACGAAAAGTTCGGAAGTGAAAAGCTGGGCGGATCAGCAGCACAAAAAGCTGGACGAGAAACCCTCAAAGGGGCTGGAAAGGCATCAGCGCAGGAGCGAGCAGTGATTAACAATTTATTGCAATTGCTTACAACGGCAGCGGGAAGTGGAAATATTGCATCCGGAACAGCTGGTATGTTAATCCAGAAGCTTCAGGCTGCACTTCAAAAGTATATAAAAGCACCAGCAGAAGAGGCACCAGCAGAAGAGGCACCAGCAGAAGAGGCACTTTAAATGAGTCTTAAAAAGGACATTGTTAATATTTTGAAAGCCTCCCCAGAACTCACCGATATATTCAATGAGTTTGCTATGCCCCCTGCGGATCTAATTGGAAGAAATATTAAACCTGATGGACCTGTCATGGATGATTTTGATGAGCCAGGTAATTATGGAGATGCTGAAATGCCAATGGAGATGCTAGAGTTATTGCAGCAATATGCCAAAGTACAAACACGGGGAAAAGGTAGCACTTCTATATATGTTGATGAGATATGGGACGCAATCAAAGAATGGGCGCGCTCTAGAGGCGCTACAGTATAAATATCTTAAAAAAGCATTTAAATAAAAAAAATAATATGGTAAATTATACAGTATCAATAGGAGGATATTATGGCAAAAACCATTAATGAGGTTGATGAAAAGGTAGAAAGACTTAGAGCCTCTTTAAGTCGCACAAGAGATGATCTAGAAGGGCTTAAACAAAATTATAAAGATCTAGTTACTCAACTAGAGCAGCGTTTAGAGTACGTTCACAATGTTTTAAATGAAACTCGACTAAGGTAGTTTTGTGTTAAATTAAAAAACAATAATATAATTATATTTGTCTGCAATTGCAAACTACTTAGTTTAGCGGAGGATATAACATGAAATTGCTGTTCGAACGTTGGCGAAGGTACCTGAATGAAGCTGATCCTTTTGCCGACACACCTTTAGCTAAACCAACTGTCACCAAGACGCCAGAGCTTGACGAACCCGATCATCCACGTGGCGACATACCAGAAGAAACACGTGAAAAATATTTTGGTGCAAATCCAGATCATTTACAGTGCATTCAAGATTTAAGAAAGCCACCAGAACTAAGGAGCGTTAGCCGAAGCGCTTCCACAGGCGACAGTTACAAGATATCAATTCCAACCAACATCGAGGAAAGAGCGCAAGATTTTTATGACTGTATGAACCGCGCCGGTTATAGTAAGATAGGTGAAGGCAGCTTTAGAACAGTGTTTAATATCCCCAATAAGCCACATTTAGTTCTTAAAACCCCCAACCCTCGTTGGATATCGAAGAGTCCAAAGCATCGCAGAAATAGTCTAGAGATGAACAAAAAAGAAGCGCAGGGGGCTTTTCAAACAACTTCAGATTTAGTTGTGAAAGTATATGATAGTGCAGAAGATTATTTTTGGATTGTATCTGAAAAAGTATACCCCATCGATACATGGGGTGGAATGTCTGAATATTTTCCTGTATGGCTTGAATTAGTACAAGAAGGTCTAGTAAGAGAAGGTACGCTTTCTGCTTATTTTCAAGATTTTATGAAGGCGTTAAAAATGCAGGAGCTGCGAAGTGATCCGGGAACCGGCAGGTTCGCGTATGGAATTAAAGATCAAATAATTGACATGTTTAAAACCAAATTTAGCGGCGGCACGGTTGCTGATCGGGGGTGGAGTCCCGAGGAACACATGCCAGAAATCGATAAATTTGTTAATAAATTATTAAGAAACTCTATGTTTGCGAATATAAGAGATTTATTAGCTAAATTCAACCTTCCACATTGGGATATTCGTCCACAAAACGTTGGGTACGCCATGCGAAATGGAAAAAAACAATTTGTTATAATCGATCCTGGGTTTGCGTTGGACGACGCCGGGAGTGCAGGCTTGCGACACCCCAGCTGGGGTAAATATGTAGACAGTGGTGAACAAACAGCTAAGAAAGCTACGACGGACGATGCAACGACAAGCAATGTTGTTGCAAATTTAATGGATTTAATTTAATATAAGGAGTCAATAAAATGAAAATCACAAAATCATTATTAAAAAAGCTTATTAAAGAAGAGTTACAAAAATTATTAGAGTGACCAGAATTAGGTGGGGCGTCGCCTCATGCAGTGCATCCAGGGTTTCCCCCTGAAGCGACATGTGAAGAAGTGCATCCAGGCACAGAACACGAACAATGGTTATTACAACAGGGAGTTTAATATGTGTTTGATATGTATCGAATATGAAAAAGGCAAACTATTGGCAACAGAAGGGTTGCGCAATCTTGAAGAAATGAAACCTCAATTAGAAGAAAAACATTATATAGAAGTTTATGATAAGCTATATGATGATCAGATCGAACAACAGTTGGAAGAATACTGGGAACAATGGGGGTTTGGAGATTAATGAAACTCCTATTTGAAAATTGGCGACAGTATATAGACGAATCGCTCTCTAAGCAGCTAACAGATACCATGCATGAAAAGTGGCGAGAAGGATTTGTTGCTAGCAAAGGTGAGAATACGCCTAGATTTAAGCCCGTCCCGCTTCAAGGGAGAGAAACACCGGAAGAAGCTTTAGAAAGGTTGCATGGTTGTGAAAAATTAGAAATAATCGATGGTGTTTTACAACAAGACATCAATCAACCTGCTGAATTAATTGTTCCTGAATTGGCTCACAAACTAAATGGCGCTCCTGCTGTTGATTATGCTAAGGCTGTTAAGGTAGTCGGAACACCAGAAAGTATTGTTGATATTGAAAAATTAGCTAACCTGTTTCATGAAGTATGGATAGACCACAATGAATGGCAAAGAGAGAGCAATCCGGATTTATTTCTCCCATATGTAACACTGCCCTCTGATGAGAAGCGTAAAGATTTGGATCAACTTAAAGTTGCTTTAGATCTTGAATATGGTGAGGATCAGCAGGTACAGCAATATTTTAATGAAGTTTATGATGGGGCATAATGGAATTTTTAAAATGAAACTATTATTTGAAAATTGGCGACAGTATTTAAAAGAAGCAGATGGAGTAATTGATCATTCACTAGCATCACATCTTCAAACTATTTCTGGCGCTTGGGGTAAGTTTGAAAAAGGTGCTAATGAATTGATTCAGAATTTTCAACCCGAAAATAAAGAAGATTTTATTAATAAACTCTGGAAATTGTATAAAGAATCTGGTGTAACGTCCATGCAGCTTGGCGATTTAACGTCAGAGATGATGGAAAATTGGAATTTACCAGATGATATTGATGGCGCAGTACTTGATTTTGCTATGGAAGTGACTGGAACCCGAAAAATTGTTACATTTGACTTTGATGATACCCTATCTTTATCCCATTGGAGCGATGAATTCGATGGTTATGAGTATATTGGTCCACACACCCCATTTATAGAAAAGCTAAAAATGCACAAACTTAAGGGAAATACAGTATATATAGTAACATCTAGGTATGAAGAAGGTGAATCACGAGCAAAGGCTACCTCATATCAGCGATCAGTGCAAGAATTTGTTGATGAACATGGTTTATCTGTTGATGGCATCTATTTTACTAATGGAAAATCAAAAATAGAGACACTACTTACATTAGGCTCTAAGATTCATCACGATGATGATCCTGAAGACATAGCAGACTCTAAAGAGAACGGAATTGAGGCTATCATATCAGATCCATATGGTGATTATGCAAAATTAGCGCAAGCGGAGATATAAATTGAACAATATACAAGAAAATTGGAAAATATTCGTACAAGACATCATAGAAAACGATCCAGCAATGGATATTGAGAGTCTACAACTGCAAAAAACCTTAAATCCTGTTATCTGGGAGAGCGAACACTCCATAAAGCAAGAGATTGCTGATCGTCTTTATGAAATTGCCAAGGCTTTTATGCAAGATTTAAACATTGAGGCTGTAAGAATACATAACGTTACCTTTACTGGCTCTTTAGCAAACTTTAATTGGTCAAATTACTCAGATATTGACTTACATATTATAATAAGTTTCCCTGATATCGATGAAAACATGGATTTGGTGAGAGAATACATGAGTATTGCAGCCAGAGAGTGGAATAATAAGCATAAAATCACAATAAAAGGGTATGAAGTAGAGATTTATGTACAAGATGTTAGCGAACCCCACTATTCTACGGGCATATATTCAATAAAAAACAGTCGATGGGTGCGAAAACCATCTAAAATGGACGTAAAAGTCGATCAAAGGAACGTTGAGAAGAAAACTTCTGCGCTTATGAGCGATGTTGACGAGGTTTATGAGCTATTTTCGAACAAATACTACGAAAAAGCACTAAAATTGGCAGATAATCTCAAAAATCGCATACGAAAGTTCAGAAAATCGGGTTTAGAGCGCACCGGAGCCTTCTCTGTGGAGAATTTAACGTTCAAATTGCTCAGAAGGAACGATTATTTGAAGAAATTGTCTAGTTTGAGGATATTATCTTATGATAAAATGATGTCAATGAACGGCGAACACTAAAAATGGAACCATATCAGAAAAAAGTAACAAAAAAACACAGAAAACAGAAGCTTAGAGTGCTGGGAAGGGGTAAACAGAAGAAAGGATCGGCTCCTTTTGTAAAAAACCCACCAAAAGAACGCTCAAAAAGCGCCCCACCCGGTGCTGGAGGCGTTTAAGTGCCCTATTTACTATAAATGGAGTGAAATTATGCCACTTTTTGATGATTTTTCAGACTTTGACATCGAAATGATCAATATTTTGATTAAAAAAGAGCAAAAAGAACAAAAAGAGCAACAAAATGACCATTTTAGACCATTTTTAGAGCTTCCAGTGCCAAATTTCATGGAAAAGCCCCCAAAAACAGAAGAAATTGAAGAAAATGACGGTATAATCATCATAGATTTATAAAAAACCCTTAAAAAAAGGGCATTTTAAGCCCAAAATAGCCCTTTTTTGACTAAGATATTGGGCTAATAATGCTTTTTATTAGCCATAAACTATTTAATATGCAATGAAAAAACTCTTAGAAAGATGGAACTCTTACCTCTCAGAGGGACTTACACACTTCGAAGTCGATGTTAAGCTGCGATATGAGAAGGCATTTGCACTATATGGACCGGTATTTAACAAAATTAGAGCAATTAACGGTATTACAATCGCAAAAGCAGAAGAAGGTGGCGTTGTTGACATCCAACCCAACCAAAAAGAGGTAGTTATGCATCTAAAGTTCATTCCTGATCGCCCATTAAGAGAATATGGAATATATTTAAAAAATGCACTATTAAAACTCAAAGATGAAGATAGTGATCGTGTTTTAAACGTTAAATTTATTAAATTCCCGCTGCCAATCAAGCAAAGAGAATAAAAAAAAACGTTCATTTTTTTTAAAATGCAGTTTCTGCTCCTACTTATTATAGGGGATAAAGAAATTGTCTAGACTTTGGACAATCATGTTAATACTTTTTGTGTTTTCTTGCTCAAAAGAAAACGGACAATCAACTGTACATTCCGCTGATATCCACAAAGAAGACACTTTTATTGATGCATATGATAGTACAGAACCAGATTCTGTTGAAACTGAAGACATAAAAGAAACAGAAGAGGACATTTATTCAATTTGGACGGATCCGTGCGTTAAATGTGATTGGTATTTTTGCGGAAATCTAGATGTTGTGTGGCAGAAACAAATTTGTATTAATACGTGCGAAGATCCAAACACAGTTGTATATGAAAGCGCATGCGAAGAACATTTAGAGTGCAATCCTGCACAAACTGTTCTAGAATCTAATATTCCATGCGTCACTGAAGGTGGATATCCTGGTTTTAAGGAAAAGCTTTGTAATAAAGGACAAATTCAATATACAGATTGTAAATCAGACTGCTCAGAGGAGATTTGTGACCTCTTAGACAACGATTGTGATGGTGACATAGACGAGGGTGTTAAGAACGCTTGTGGAGGCTGTGGGGACGCTCCTGAAGAGGTATGTGACTATATCGATAACAATTGTGATGGGCAAATTGATGAAGGAGTGGCTAACGCATGCGGCACGTGCGGTAAAGCCCCGGAAGAAATATGTAATGGTTTGGACGATGACTGCGACGGGCAAATAGATGAAGGGCAATTAAATGTTTGTGGGAAGTGCGGACCTCTCGATGAAGAACTCTGCGATGGTGTAGATAATAACTGTAATGGCTTGATCGATGAAGACTTAATAGGTGAATGTTCTACAGATTGTGAAACAAATTTGCAATATTGTGTTGGAGGTCAATGGATTTGTACAGCTAAGCAACCTAAGCCGGAAATATGTAATGGTTTAGATGATGATTGTGATGGTAAGGTTGATGAAAATTTAGATTGTCTCTGCACAGTACAGGATATCGGTAAATTATTACCATGCAAAGAAAAGCCATTAGTCTGCGGAGAAGGATATAAAACATGTGAATGTATCGATGAAGACTGCACAGAATTAGGCTTAAGTGAGTGTTTAGCTGTTTGTCATTGGCTACCAGGAATAGTGCCGACTGGATCTACATGTGATATGTATTTGGGTGAAATTAAGCCAGAAGAGTGTAATAATCATGATGACAACTGCAACGATCAAGTTGACGAAGGGTTGATTGCTAGCTGTTATAGTGGACCTCCGGAGACATTGCTAATTGGAATATGCGTTCCTGGTGAAATGATTTGCGATGTCGGTAGCTGGGGGAATTATGATGATAATGGCTTATTTATCAATAAGCTATGCTTAGGGGAGATAGTCCCACAACCTGAAGATATTTGCAATGGAACTGATACAAATTGTGACGGTAAAATAGATGAAGATAAAAAACTAGAACCAACAGACATTCTTTTTATTATTGATCTTTCAGGCTCAATGGTGGAGGAAATCAATGCAGTTACTACTGCATTAAATCAATTTGCTGCACATTATAGTGATTCAGAGGTGGTAAAATGGGGTTTAGTTTTCACTGCGGCAACAGGCTTTGGCAACGGATCGTTAAACACACAAAGAGTAGTTCTTCAAACAGATCTAGTTGACTTTGAAGCGTTTATGACCATTTTTTCAAGTTTGGGTCTTACTCTAAATGGAGGAGATGAACAAAACTATGATGCAATATACTTATCAATTCACAATTTAGTTAGCGCTGCGGCTCTTCCATATCCAATTTCAGATTTATTTTGGAACAGTGGTCTGGGAGTCTGGAGCAGTACAGGAGAATCTGTTCCTCCAAAAGAGGATTGGGATATTAGCTGGAGAGATGATGCAAAACACGTAATTATTTTGTTTTCAGATGAACAAGGTCAAACATATCTTAATCCACAGATTACAGAATCTATTTTGGTAGATATGATTAACGCTGCTGATGATTTGGCAGTTTATGTGTTTACATCTTATATATTGACTACTATGGGACCTGGAAGCGACAATTATAAAGCATTAACCGCTGCTGGCTCCGTTGGTAAACTTTATGAGTTAACAATGAGTGCGATTACAATGTATACTAATCTTCTTGAAATCCTAGATGAAACTGCATGTGGCGGTAAATAGTGGGTCTACTGTTTTGTACTTTAGGGCTTCTCGGCGGTCTTTCGGTTGTTGGGTTAACAATGTTAATTAGCTGGTGTGTTTTTAAATAAATGTATTATACTACAAGAACTAACTACTTATAAATATGAAATTACTATTTGAAAATTGGCGAAAGTTTATTAAAGAAGTCGAAAGCGAAGAAGTGCCCGTTCCAGAGGAAACCCCAGAGGAAACCCCAGAAGATAACGTATTAGATCTATCTAAAGAATTGGACTCTGGTTTTTGTAAATATAATCCTCTCATCAACGAATACGCACAATACTCTCCAGATCAATTGGCCAATGTATTCATGTTTGTAATTGGGACTCAACAAATGAGATGGTATGATGTGGTACCAAAATTTCCATTGTTAATGAACTTTGTGCATAAAAATGATGGTTTAATGACTGATGCTAATTTACAAAATCCTGGTGAAGCTAAACCTAGATATGATTTTCCTGGGTTTGGACAGTTAGTTATGGGACCGCGAAAACATGCAATTGATTATTTGTGGAAAAACAGAGAAAACATATATTCTAGTTTTAGTAGCTTGTTCAGTGAATATAATAATTCTAGTGGGCTAAAAAAAGAAGAAGCATTGTTTAATATTTATTTGCAAGCATTAACATTACCAGGATTTGGCTTACCAAAAGCGGCGTTTGCAACTCAATTAGTTATTGGACGCTTAGGTTGTATTGACTCTATCAACCTCAACATATATAAAGGAATATCAAAAAAATTTAACATATTGACACCTGGAGGTAAAGGATTTCGAACACCTAAAGTTACTACATCTGGTAAAAAAGTTATTCAAGCGGGGGAATTCGATAGCAACATAATTAAACTCGGACCTAGGGGCATTGAATTGGCCGAAGAATACTTAGAATTTTTAAGACAGATTGCAAAAGAAACTGATGCAAAAAATATATCTCAAAAATTATGGGATTCTTGGGTAGAGTTAGTGGCTAAAAAAATTAATATTAAAGATGATCTTAAAGTAATAATGCCAGATGGTTCTGAACATGTTGTGCCAAATGATTATTCCAAGAATGTTAAAGGCGCAGAAAAAAATCCTGCAGCTGCTTTTAGAAAGAAGTATATAGGCAAAATAACCGGATCAGAAGTTTCTAGACAACACCATATCCCAACAATGTATGAAAGCAAAAAAGAACAATTGTTGTTTGAAAATTGGTCTAAATATTTTTACAGTTTAATAAAAAAGTAGTAAACGTTTAATCTAAAATATAGTAATATGATCATATTAACTTGGAGGTTTTTATGTTAGCAGATGTTGTTGTCGATCTTCAATACGGAGATTGTGGCAAAGGCAAGGTAACACACCACTTATGCAGAAACGGGGACTATACTCATGTCATACGATATAATGGTGGGTGTAATGCGGGGCACACTATTTATCACCATGGAAGGCAATATATTACTCATCATATCCCTGCTGGTGTTTTTTTCGGTATTAAATCTATCATTGGTTCTGGTTGCGTTGTATATCCTGAACAATTTTTTAGAGAAATACACGAACTCGAAAGAGGAGATATTAGAACAGAAGGACTCATCTACATCGCAAAAAACGCCCACGTCATCACAGGAGAACACCTAAAAGAAGATGAGAAAGACACTTCAATCGGCACCACTAAACGTGGAAATGGTCCAGCATATCGTGACAAATATAATAGAACGGGCGTTAGAGCAGAAGATGTCCCAGAGCTTCGTCCTTATTTAATCGATCTATATAAAGAGTTACATACAAAAGATAGTACAGTAAAAATATTATTTGAAGGCGCGCAAGGGTTTGGTTTGGATGTTGATTGGGGCGATTATCCTTATGTCACTTCTTCTAATTGTATTTCAGGTGCAGCTGTAATGAACGGTGTTCCACCTCAAGCAATCCGCAATGTTTGGGGTGTTGCAAAAGCATATGAAACTTATGTCGGTGCAAAACAATTTCAACCTGCAGGTGAAATATTTAATAAGATACAAAGAGTGGGTGAAGAGTTTGGCGCAACAACCGGACGTAAAAGACAAGTTAATTGGATGAATATAGATTTTCTTAAGAAAGCTATTAATATTAATGGCGTTACTCATCTTGTCATAAATAAAATGGACGTTTTAGAAGAAGTGCGGCGGTGGGTTCTTTTTGATAAGGCACACAAAAAGTTCTTTCAAAATAAAGATGATTTTAAACGCTTTATCCTTCAAGCTATCGAGCCAGAACATAAATTTGGTTGGAATGAAATAAAGAGCGTTTATTTTTCAGAACATAAAGATAAAATTTAACTTCAATTACTCTCCTTTTAAAATAAAACGACTATTTATTGTACAAATCTTTAAAAGGGGACTATAGTATGTCACGCAAGTTCACAAAAAATGAAGCAATATTAATTAAAAAGATCCTTAATCAAAAGTTGCAGCAAGAAGGAATGGCTGACAAATATAAGGCTTGGCGAGAAAAGAAAAAAGCAAAAAAAGCCGCAAAAAAAGCCGCAAAAAAAGCCCCTTCGGGCACAGGCACGCCAGTCAAGGGTGATGTTAAAGATCCTCCTGGTGGAGAGGCAGCGGAATCAACTGGACGTGGTGATTGGTCTGAAAGATCGGGCGAAGAGTGGCGCACCGGCAAACATAGAAAAGATACAGAAATGTGGAGTCGTGGCGGTGTTGATAAAACAATACAACCTTCTGGTAAAGGATATCATACTAAAAAATTGGGTGGAAGTGACACAATGCGCGCTCTTAAACAGCAGCAAGCAGGAGAAGATAAGGACCAAGAACTACGTAAAAAGCCGCCGAAGGATCCCCCTGATTCTGGTGGTGGTGGAGATGACGACGGCAAGGGTGGCGACGGACAACAAACTGTCACACTTCCGAACGGCATGGTGCTTAACGTTGTAATTAATAATAGTAATCAAATAGTGAGCGCTGAGACGGAATCAGGCAAACCAGTCGATCCAGCGAAGATACCAGATGAGGTAAAACCGGATGAAGGTGGAGGTGGTACAGGTGGAGGCGGCGCAGGTTCTAAGTTTGCAGTGCCAGTATTTAAAAAATTTAGCGGAAAAGAACAAGAGGCGGGAGCACCACAAAGAAGTCTTTCAAGTCAATTAATGAAGCTATTTCCTGATATTCCAAAAGGCGCTATTACTCAAATGTTAAAAGATGTTGCTAGCCAACTCAAGAACAATGGAGTGAACATTCAAGAAAATGCAAAATTAATTGCTAAAATACTTCTTGAACGATTGTCACACTATAATCAGAAAATGATTATTGAAGGTAGAAAATCTCAAGGTGAGGTTTCTAGCGCTGAGGTGGGCGCGGGAGAAGCTGGAAATATCCTGCAGCAACTAGATCAGTTTTTAGACTCTCTTAAATCTGCCGAAGAAGTAAAGAAATTTCTAAAATACGTACAGAATGGATTTGAACCAGAAGGATTTGCAGAATATTGGGATAAGGTTGGGACAGGAGAGGTTGAAGATAAAGTTAAATGGAGTCCAGGCAGTCAACAGCCTGCAGCCAAGGCTGCAGCTGGTGAGGAGCCTGCAGCTGGCGCAGAGCCTGCAGCTGGCGAATCTGCAGATGAAATAGAACAAAAAAAGATTGCTGCAGCGAAGCGCCGAGCAACACGAAAAGCAGCACGAAAAAAGAAAGGGAAAAGAAGAGAAAGTCTCATTAGAGAAGCCGCAGGAGAACCATTTTCAGGTGGAGGCAGAAAAAAAGTAAGCACCTATTATGGTAAAGGTGGGGCAGGCTTTAAAAAGATACAAGATAAATTAGCTTCTTTTTCGAAAGGTTCTCCATGTGATGAATTGAAACAAGAGTTAAAAAATCAAGATTTAGATTCACCAGAAGGTAGAGCTGGTGCGACTAAAGACGATCAAGCATATTTGGGCGCATATAAGATTTATAAAAAAATCACTAAAGCGCTTCCAAAACTTGCTGCAGATCCAGACTGCGAGGCTTGGGCTAAGGAGCAAATAAAATTCTTTAAAATTGGTAAGCTTACAGATTCCGACAGGGCGGTTAAAGCTTCTAGAGCAGCTAGAGGGGTTAAAGAACCAAAAGAGAAAGAATATGCACCAGAAAAAATAACAAATGTAAAAGGAAAAGTCAACTTAAGACAGTCAATTGGACCAAATCTTAAGAAAGCTGGTATTGAGCTTAATAGCCCAGAAGGATCAAAGCTTCATAACAAACTTCAGAAAGTTATAAGAAGATTCTTGGTTAAAAACTTAACAAGAGTCACTGGGCAATCTGAAGAGGAAGTTAGAAGCATGATCATAGCACAACCAACAGGAGTCGATAAAAGAAAGGCTCAAGCCGCCCAAGCAATGAAAGAGAGTATTGAGGAAATTAGAAGTATTTTAGAAGCGGAAGGCTATGTAGTTACCGAGTCTGCCATCGGATCCGCCATCGGCGGCAGAATAAAAGGACTGGTAAAATCAATCTTTGGCAAGTCTCGTTTGAAGGCTGGGGGTGGATTCAAAAAATCTGGATCTGCCTTCGCAAGAACTATGAAGCATCTAAGAAAAACTAATCCGGAACTTTACAGGGATCAAATGAAAGATCTAACTGATTCCGGCGCAGTGGATGAAGAAGATCCGCCTCGGAAAAAGAAGCAAGATGGAGAAAAGAAGCAAGATGGAGAAAAGAAGCAAGCTATAAAAGAATCATTTAACAATTACCTTATTCATGAAGTATTAAAGCAAGAGAAGGTGCTTCTAGAAAAGACAATAAACGTTTTAAGGGAACGTGGTACTATTAAATGACATACAAGATAACAAACAAGTCTTCTTATAACACTTCCCCAATAGAAGATAAAATGAAAAACTTTTATCCTTATGCTCAAAAGCAACTTGGGTTTGATAAAACACCCTCATTTGTATTTGATTCAGATCCTGAAAATGCTCAAAATATTTTAGGTAAAACAGCGCAATATGAGCCAAACACAATGACAATTACTGTTTTTGTTGATTCTAGACACCCAAAAGACATCTTAAGATCACTTGCGCACGAGCTAGTACACCATGCACAAAACTGCAGGGGTGAGTTTAAAAATCCTACTTCCACACACTTAGGATACGCGCAAGAAGATGAACACATGCAGGAAATGGAACGAGAAGCCTATGAACAGGGGAATATGTGTTTTAGATCGTGGGAAGATGGATATAAAAAGAAATTTGGTATACAAGAAACTAATTATAAAGCGCTCAAGCTTAAAGGAGAAACTACAATGGGACTTAAAGATTGGAAAAATCAGGAAATTAATGCCATGTTAATGGAAAAGTTCGGATACAATATTCCAAAACCAACCAAAAAAGTATTAAATGAAGGAGGCGGGTTACAAGCACCAGATTTTAAATCTAATTATAGGACACTGGATTTAGATAATCAGGATTTGGAAAAGCTTGATCAAGCTGAAGAGGACGAGGATGTTGATTTAAACCTCAACCCACATTCTGTAGAATCTAGAAAGGATAAACTAGAGCTAGATGATGACAAAGAACTTAATGAAGAACAGCTTCGCTCAATGATCGATTCAATATTAAACAATATTATTTCTAACTAAGGAGATTATAAATGGGTGGTGTTGCAGGACATTTAGCGCATCTTTATGACAACCGTGATTTAACTTATACTGAAATGGCAGAAATTTTAACTGCCGCATCACAAGGCGAATTAATTGGTACAGAAAAAACAGATGGTTATAACATATATCTAGGCTATGTTGATGGGCGAGTTCGCGCTGCCAGGAATAAAGGTGATATGAGTCGCGGTGGCATGACTTTAGAAGATTTGGTTAATCGCACTTTTAAAGGTGGTGAGAAAACTAAAAAAGCTTATGTTACCGCATTCAAAGCTTATAAACAAGCAGTAGATTCCCTTTCAGATGAAGAGCGTAATTCCATTTTCGGTTTAGAGGGTGATATCTTTTATAATACTGAAATTCAGGGACCAATTGCTCCAAATGTTGTTAATTATGATGAAAATATTGTTTCCATTCACCACATGGGACATAAAAGATATAATAAAGAAACAAATGATTTAGAAATCGTTGAAGCGGTACAAGAATCTCAAGTGCTAGATCAGGTTATTGATCGGTTTGAAGAAATGAAAACAGAAGAATCATTTTCTGTTAAAAGAACTGCATTTTTAAAACTCAATCAATTAGACGACGATGTACATTTAAAAACAGTTTTATCAAAAATACGCAATACCGGATTTCAAGGTGATATGACAATTGGTGATTATTTATACGTCAATCTAATGAGACAAATTCGGCAGCAATTAAGATTGCCCCCATCAATAACAAAGCTTGTCGCCAATAGGGTGCTTAAAAGCCCTGGCTATTTAAGCTTAACAAAATTAAAGAAGATATTAAAAGAACGTGGTACTGAAGAGTCGTATCCGGTTGTAAAAGACTTTGTTGATAATTCTAATACAGAAATAAAAAAATTAATTTGGCCAATTGAGTTAGCAATACATGATTTCGCTGTCGAATTATTGAGAAGTTTGAGAAGCGCTTATATCTTAGATAGTGACGCCGAGCTTGATAGAATTAAAAAAGACGTTGAACAAGCTATCAACTCTATTCATAAATATGATGGACCTCACAAAGACGAGGCTCATGAAATATTAGCTAAACAATTAGACAAGCTTAAAACTCACGACGATATCGATACAGTTGTAGAAGGGTTTGTTTTTCAGTGGAAAGGGCAAATGTATAAATTTACCGGTAATTTTGCTCCTATAAATCAATTGTTAGGGCTTTTTAGATACGGTAGGGGGCATATGCCTCCAATGTCGTTAAACGCTCTTAAAGAGGCATTTACGGGCGTTCCAGAGGGTGTTACTAATAGGGTTATAGCTATATACCCAGGAAGGTTTCAACCCATGGGTGCACATCACGCCGAAGTGTTTAAAATAATACAAGAAAAATTTGGAGAGGAAAACACCTTTATCTCCACTTCTCCAGTAGTAGACGCGAGCGATAAAGGTGGTGTCCCTAAATCACCATTCAATTTTGAAGAAAAGAAAGCCATTATGGTTCGATACGAGATCCCAGAAAATAACATTGTCATGACTAAAAATCCATATATAGCAAAAGAGATATTAGAGGATTTTGATCCAGAAACAACCTCAGTCGTCTTTTTTGTTGGTAAAAAAGATATGCAAGAAAGTCCTAGATTCAATGTGGGCACTACAAAAAAAGGAAAACCAACTTATTTTCAATATTATGAAGGGCATTTAGACGATCTTAAAACATATTCAGAAAATGGTTATTTAGCAATTGCTCCTCATATTTCAATTAACATTCCAGGTATTGGCGAGATGTCTGGTACGAATATTCGTCTTGCACTAAAAGGTACTGAGGGCAATCCAAAGGGATTTAAAGATATAATGGGGTGGTATGATGAGACATTACATAATATGATTGTTAATAAATTAAAAAACGCTGAGTTGAAGGAGGATTCCCAGTTTCATGTGGGAATATTTCTTAGGCTAATAGAAGAAGAAATTGATAGAACTTTGTCTGAGGGCTTGGATTTCGAAAAAATGACGACTCAAGATAAAGCTAAATATTTTCTACAACAAGCAGGTAATGAAACAAAAGGCATAGCCGCACTTCAGGCGCTGCAAAAACAAGCAAAAGATCTTTTTAATCAAGCAGCTGCCAGAGATGAAATGTTTAAAGCCTTAAGTAGTGATTTCGTTGTTAAGGCTAAACAAGAAGAAGAAGCTAGAAAAGTAGCAGAAGAAACTCAAGACACAGCAGAAGAAGAAGCTCAAGACACAGCAGAAGAAGAGGCTCAAGACACAGCAGAAGAAGAAGCACCGGCTATGGAAGCAGAAGCCGAATCATCAGTGGCAGAAAAAGGCGAAGCATTAGAAGAGATGTCCAGCGGCGGCGGGGGGGCAGCTGCAGGTTTTTCTGGCGGGTTTGGTACCACAGAGGTTAAGCCGGTACGTAGAAGAAAAATAAAAAGAAAGAAAAAGAAAAAAAAGAAAACAAAGCTAGAAGAACAGTTTATTGATGAAGTATATAACTATTTAATTAAAACAATGAGGCGCGCAATATGATTGATAGAAAAGAATTTATATCAGAAATGCAAGAGGAGATGACAGTACGAAAATTTGTACGTTATGGAATTAAAGCAATATATGAAAAAAAATTAAAACAAGCTAAAAAAGAATATCTAGAAGAAACTGTTTTGAGAAACATGATACGTAGGCTAATTTCTGAAGATGCTAGCACGAGTGTTGCTAGCGGCGTACAACACAAAAACACCGGTATTGTAGAATTAGATAAAGTGCTTAAAGCTACTATAGTGCAAGTGGAAGAGGAATACAAGACTTTAACAACCAAAAAAGAACAACGAGATTCTTTTGCCGCTCACTTCCTTGCCACTTTAGATGCAGCTTTAGCCCCTGTTGATGCAAATCGATTTGCGCCGGGTGGAAAAGAAACAGACGAGGAAGCTTCAATTGAAGATAGAATAAAAGAAGCTATCATGGAAGTAATTGGTGTTGAAGTGGATGAGGAAGAGGCAGAAGAAGCGAAATTTATTCCCGCACGCCCACAAGATGAAGAAGAGGCAAAGGAAGAAGCAGAAAAAGAAGAAAAAACGTTTCAAGATCTGCCGGGAGCAAATAGAACTGGACGCAACTTTGCAGAAAGGGCATGGAATAAAGTTGAAAAACAGATCATTAGCGCATATGAAGATCTAGAAGATGAAGAAGATGCAGACGCATATCGCGATTATATTATTACTAACTTTAAGCTATATTTCAGAAAATTTGAACAAGAACTAGCTGACGATCTAGATGTACCTGTTGGTGCAGAAGAGGTAGAAGAAGAAGAAGGAGTCTAGCTAGTACTGTTGCAATCCATCATATCTAATATTTCATTTAAATAATATAAAGAATAAAATATAATAAAGATTATAATAGATTGGATTGATTAATTAATCAAACTATGAATTTATTGTATCATATCTAGAGAGAAAATTTAAGTGGTCTGGAAAAAAAGAAAAGTCTCTGGGAAAAATAAAAATTATAGCATCGCAAAGAAACTCCGCAACGATCTGAAAAGTAACGAAGAATTTGAGGTAATGTTAAATTCTTTGACACTTGAGGAAGCAATTGCACTCAAGCTTGAATTAGCTTCTAAAGTATTTGGCAATAAATTATATGGCATGCCAATATGGTATAGTGCAAAAGAAATTGTACAAGATGCATTATTAAAGTATGCCCTAAGCGCGACAAAATCCAAAAGAGAAGCAGCAAGATTCTTAGGAATAGCGCCAAGAGAATTGCGAAAACTCTTAAGAAAATTTAAAGTTGAAGATTATTTCGAAAAATAGCTTAACATCTTATATACAATTGTATATACTAATAGCAATAATGGGGGTGAAAAGGTTTCGACGGAGAATGGATAAAATAAACGTGCAAGGCTGTGTGGGTAGCACAGTAAAAATACTCAATTTTTATAAAAGCCAACGATAATGTTGAACTTGATTACGCCTTAGCTGCGTAATTTGGAGTTTCTAGCACTCCATTAAGGAAGCTAGGCAGCTTTCCAGTTTTTCAAGAAAGTCACAAAACTGGTGGTACGCGCATGCAGGGTTTGAGTTTGTCAGAGTTCAAATAACTGACTAATCTTGTGAATGACGTTGTTTTTGAGGTTTTTCGGACTCGGGTTCGACTCCCGACACTTCCACTGATATAGGAGATCATATGAATAAATCTGATGAATCAAATAATAAAAAGTGGGTTAACGTTGGTATGTTTAATACATACGAGGAGGCAAGAGATGCAGCTATGACTTATGATGATGATGCAGAAACCATTCATTTAAAGATTAAGAGAGGCACATCTTCAAATAGAGAAATATTCAGATTAAAACTCTGGGTTAAACCAGAAGAAAAACCAAAATCTAATAAAAAAAAGAGCCGAGGAAAGAAAAATGAAAACAACAAGAAGATTCACAATTGATAAAAGAGGTAGAAAAGCTTACGTAGGAAGCAGAGTGTTGTTTCGAAATAGAACATGGCTTATTGAAGATATTGATTATTTAAGTTGGAACACAAATCAGTATTTAACACTAACTGATCCTAGAAATAAAACTAGTAAATTGCAATTTATATCTCCTAAAGAAGTGAGCACTATATAATGAATACTAAATTATATGCAGATGAGGTACGTTATGTATGTAACCCTCAAACGTTCAGTATTGTAATGTGCTATAAGGTGCCTAGTATGAATAATAAAGGAGATTATGTTGATGTTTCCTTTTATGAAAATCAGAATTTGTCTTTTACATGCGAGGACATGATGAAATTTCCAACTAAACGTATACATTTTGACGATCAATTATCTCACATGTTGTATAACATCTTTTCGAATTATGATAGAGATGAATTTCAAAGTTATGTGTTGTATGACGAGATACAAGGCATGCAATTTTATGATAGGTTAACTGCAGTGAAAAACACATTGGGATCAATTATTTGGGAAAAGTAGCTATAAATTTGAATATTTTTCTACATTAGTTTCAATGAAGTGCTTTATTTCTTCATAAGTTGGTCCAATTGTAATCATGGGAAAAGCTACATGTACAGAGTGGATCAATCCTACTATTTGCATGTGACTGTTTAATACTGGAGATCCAGAACTTCCACCAGCAGCAGGAATGCTATATACAGCTGCACCGCTACTAACTCCATTGTAAAAACCTTCTAATATTGGCATCATATTGATATCAAATATACCTGCAGGCGCTGCTAGATTATATAATCTATCTCCAGGTTTTGGTTCATTTGGGGAAACTGTTAATGCCCTTTTGTTTGTCAATCCAGTTGCATACATAAGGCAAATATCGGCTTGGATATCATAAGCCAGTGTTATTCCAACATGTTCGTTACCATCTAGATCGACTATTTTATGTTCTAAAAGTCTGTTAGCGTCCTCATCACGATCTCTGCATACATGTGCAGCAGTCATGACAAAGGATCCTCTTTCTCCAACACCAACAATAAAACCAGATCCTGCATATGACAATGTACGTCTAGAGCATATTCCAGCTACACAATTTTTAATTGTGATTTTAGATTTTATTTTTATAAAAGCTTCTCTTGGGAGATTGCTTTGCATATATTCATCATGGCGACTAACATGGTGAGAAAAAGGAGGATTACTACAGCTGCTGATGTGAGAAAAAATGAAAATTATTAATAGAAACATTGTTTTTTTGTATTTCATGCGATGCGCCTCCTAAAATAACTAGTATAGAACAGCTTAAAAGCAGCTGTTCGGTTTTAAAACAGATCCCCCAATACTGGTGAATTTCGAAATATCTATCTATTTATAATAATATTCCTGCGCAAAGGGAAATACATGGCTAAAAAAATATATGTTCTCGACACCAGCGTATATCTAACTGACGCGAACTCTTTAACCTCATATGGAAATAACGATATTGTAATTCCATTTAAAGTTTTAGAGGAAGTAGACAATCATAAAAAAAGACAAGATAGTGTTGGATCTAATGCTAGAAATGTTATTCGTAAATTAGACTCTCTCAGAGAAAAAGGAAGTTTATTCAAAGGAGTGAGAATAGATAAAGGTAAAGGTTTAATAACAGTTAAAAATTTTAAGTTTGCAAATTTACCTGAAGATATTGATTATAAAATACCAGATAATGAAATCATTGGTGTCGCCATGGCGGAAAAAAGATTAAGTTTAAATAGAAAGGTAATTGTAGTTTCACGCGACATCAACATGCGCGTTAAGTGTGATGCTTTGGGACTCTTAACCGAGGATTATATAACCAATCAAGTTGTAAAGGACACAACTCATATATATGATGGATACGTAACTCACTTGGTAGATGATCAAACAATTGATCAATTTTATAGTGGGGAAGATATTTTCTTAGAAAAGGAGGATATTAAATTATTTCCTAATCAATATATGATGTTGGTGTCAAACTCTAATGATAAAAAAACTGCGCTGGCAAGATTTATAAATTATACATCTCCATTACAAAGAGTGAATGGAATCAATTCTAAGAAAAAAATATGGGGAATTAGAGCAAGAAATAAAGAGCAGACATTTGCATTAGATTTGTTGATGGATCCCAATGTGCATGTGGTGACGTTGGTTGGAAAAGCTGGGAGCGGCAAAACATTAATGGCTATAGCTGCCGGATTAGAACAAGTTGTTGAAGAGACGACAGCAGCTAGATATAAAAGATTGGTAGTTTCCAGACCTATTCAGCCTATGGGTAAAGATATTGGTTATTTGCCTGGTTCCATGGAAGAAAAAATGAGCCCATGGTTGATGCCAATACAAGACAATTTACGATTTCTAATGGGGAATGATAAAGAAACACTTAAAATGTATACAGAGAACGGTACGATCGAAATTGAAGCTTTAACTTATATAAGGGGGCGTTCTCTTGCAGATTCTTATATAATCATTGATGAGGCACAAAATTTGTCTGCTCATGAACTTAAAACAATCATTACGAGAGTGGGGGAAAATACTAAAATTATATTAACAGGCGACGTCGAGCAAATCGATAATGCATATGTTGACGAAACCTCTAATGGACTAACTTATGCAATTGAAAAATTTAAATATTATGAGTTAGCAGGACATATCACCTTAACTAAGGGTGAAAGATCTAAAGTAGCTACGTTAGCAGCAAAAATACTTTAAATTAAAAATGAAACTAATTTAGTATATAAAACAGGAGAATGTTATGACTGATACGTTGAAAGAGGAAGATTTTAAACCAGATATTTTACAGCCAATTGGTTTAGATAATGAGATGAAGAAGTGGTTGGTTAATTATGTGGGAGAAAAATTGCAACCTGAAGATGATGAAGTGAATGTTGAAATGGTAATTCAAGTTATGGCTAAGGAATTTCCAGAATTCTTATTGCCTGTTGCTGAAGAAAATTTTATTAGAGGCTACAAGCAGGGGTTAAATGATGCGGAAATTGCGCAAAAAGAGTGGCAGGAAAATTTGCAAAAGCAATTAGATGAAAGAGGAATAACGTTACAAATAAACAATGAGAATAGATTATATTAAAAAATCTGCTATTAAAGCTTTAAGAGAAAGGAAAGAAAAATTTTTATTTAACAACATATTAGTTTTTCTTAAGGACGATCTTCCGGAAACTGTTGATATAGAAGTAGTGCTGAAAAAAATTGAAGAAACGGTACCGAAGCACTTCTTTTATTTAATAGATGCGATATATGTCGGACATTTTGATATATTTGTTCAAAATCAAACCAACGCTGCCTATAAAGATGGCGCAATTTATGTTTCAAACGCGCAAGATGACGCGAATGACATGGTTAATGATATTGTACATGAAATCGCTCATTCAGCCGAAGAAATATATGGAGAAGATCTATATGGAGATAACGTTATAGAGTTGGAATTTCTTGGGAAAAGAAAAAGACTATATCAAATATTAGATTATGAAGGGTATAAAGTAAATTTGACAGACTTTTATAATACTGAATATTCAGAAAAGTTTGATGAGCTGTTGTATCGTGAAATTGGGTATAATATATTACAAAGCTTTACTTCTGGTTTGTTTGTGTCTCCATATGGCGCCACTAGCTTGCGAGAGTATTTTGCTAATTGCTTTGAACATTACTACTTATATAACAGACAATTAGTGAAAAAGCTAAGTCCCACGGTATATAATAAATTAGAAAATATAGGAGATCTTACATGAGCTATAAACAAGGAAAATATGATAGTTATTTAAAATGGACAGTGGATAAAAAAGCTGGCACGGTAACGGTTACTGCTAATATTAAATATAATGATGGAGCTAAAAGCGCTAGCAAGCGAATAGAAATTGATGCATCAACAGTCAGAAGGGTGCTTTTAGGTGCAGGTATTGAAGCTGAACGATTAATATCAGGCACTTCCAAGGTTA
>Ga0208012_1000170_pt1 | contig 26706 bp, 30 predicted proteins | sample 15BtaG_FD_184090 | JGI IMG/M metagenome (GOLD analysis project Ga0208012, IMG submission 184090) | Marine viral communities from the Subarctic Pacific Ocean - 15B_ETSP_OMZ_AT15312_CsCl metaG (SPAdes) (version 2) | ecosystem: Environmental > Aquatic > Marine > Oceanic | place: Pacific Ocean... | reverse complement strand
ACGGTCTTAATAGACCAGATATCAGCCAGTTTATGGATATAATTAACGCAACAGAGGACACACTTGTCCAGATGGAGCTCATGAAGAAACTCACTGGACAACACAATCCCTTCACGCTCATGGGCGGAGGGTTATTTCATCTTGCCTTTGGTGCTATCTTAACAGGTAGTGCAGTCGGCTTAAACAAATAAAGGAACTATTATGAGCGAAAGATGGCATTTATCAAAAGCAATTAGTCTAAGTCACTTGGCTACTACAGCAGCATTGGTACTAGGAGCAATTATATATGTTACAGGGATTGAGAAAGATGTAGCTGTACTACAGGCTAACCAATCCAATATACAGAAACAAATTATGGTGATACAGCAAGACAACAAAGAGATGTTCGCCAAGATAGACTCTAAATTAGACCAGATGATAGATATTATCCACTCATACCAAACTAACAGGAGAGATTAATGAGGTTCATACTAACATTGTTTGTATCGTTCCTCCTTAGTGGTTGTGTTAATTCAGGGTTTAAGAATGTATTAGCATTAGATGATTTCAATATGGCTTCTTTTGGTCCTGATGCCAAGATAGAAGTAAAGAGAGCAGAAGTCATATTAAAAGTAGTTATACATGAAACAGAATCAAGTCTTAATAGTGCTTATTGGAAACATACCAAGAATTACGGTAAGCAGGTATTGGGTTTTGCATTGGTACACCCTTCAGTAGATACTTGTTATGTACATATAATGGTACCAGATAAATGGGATGATAGAGAGGCACTAGCTATTATGGGTCACGAAGTGTACCATTGTTTATTAGCTGAGCATGGTCCTCCTGTAACACCCTAATAAAGGAGAAAGATTATGTTGACATTATTAACAAATGTTGCACCAATTATTTTAGGCTTCGTAGCGAAGCTAATAGCCCTGAAGAGCCAAGCTGCTTCAGAGAACCAAAAGCTGATGATACAGTCACTTCAAGTAAGAAATGACGCTATCAATCAGGCAAGAGATAGAGCAGACAAAGAATCACCTATGGCTGCTTGGAATAGACGAATTATAATTTTAGTAATTTTAGGATTAGTTATATTCACTCAGGTAGCTCCTGTGTGGCTCGATGTACCTACTGTAATACCTACTGTAGTAAAAGGTGCTAACTTCTTAGGACTTCAACTTACAGCAGATATAGTAGAATATAAAACAGTAGAGGGTCTACTTAAATTTGATGAGATCTTTAAATGGGCAACAATGATTATAGAGTTCTATTTTGGAGCACAATTAGCAAAGGGGAAGTAATATGCCTTATGAAACAAGTCCAGAGATTGACTTCTCAGCCATAGGTTTAGTTGTTGATGTTCCTGCAAATGCAGTCCCCACTGGCGGATGGAGTGACTCCTTAAATGTTAGATGTAAAAACAATTCGGTTCAAGGTGTAAACAAATTTGAAGATGATATAGTTCTACATGACTCGGATGCAGTTATTTCTGGTGGAGAGGCTATGGCAGTTTGCCAGTTTACTCCTGCTGGAGCTAGTGATTTGGTAATAGCTTTTATTGTGAAAGGCACTGATAATTATGGTCATGTTATATTATATGATACAGGAACTGCTGATTGGGATGATATAACAAATACAACTACAGACCAGAAATTTACTTTTGACGATAACTATCCTCCACAGATATTCGTATTTAATGAATTACTTATCGTAAATCCGGGGGTTGATGCTCCACCACAGTTTACTGATGCTGCAGTAGGAGCAGGTAGTTTAGCAGAGCTTCCTAATTGGCTTAATGATAGTACAGGTAATCCAATTATTGCTAGGATCGTTAGACCTTTCAATAACAGATTAGTTGCCATGAATATACTTGAAGAGCATGGATCTGGCACTGGAGACGATGTTTACCAGCCTATTGATTTTCTTTGGTCTTCTCATATTACAACAATATCTTCTTTGACTGCTGCCTCTTGGACTGCAGCAACTAGTAATACAGCAGGTGATGCGTTCTTACTAGACACTCCGGGCAAGATATTAGACGGAGGTCAGCTTGGAGAATTCTTTATTGGTTATAAATCTGACAGTGTAGTAAGAGTCAGGGAAACTGGTGATACTTATGTTCTTGCTTTTGAAAGTATATTTGAAGATGACGGTATATATTCTACTAGATGTTTTGCTAACATAGGAAATTCTCAGCACTTGGTTGTTGGTAATTACGGTGTGTATCTTCATGATGGTCAATCACAAAGACAGGATATTGCTAAAGATTTGTTTAAAGATACAATGTATGCTTTGGTTAAAACAGCAGAAAGGGATAGAGCATTTTGTTTTCAACAAACAAGAGATAAAGAAGTATGGTTTTGTTTAAGCTCTACCAGCAATAGTAATGGTGGTTGTGATATAGCTTTTGTTTATAACTATGAAGATACAAAAATTCACAAGAGAAGCCTTCCCGGAGTTTCAGATATATACGAAACAGAACTGGATGGCGTATTAAAGATATATGCAGCTAAACCTGATGATACAAAACTTCAAGTACTTTCTAATTCGGTATTGGAATCAGATGGATTCTTTGAAAGAACCGATGATAATCTTACAGATAACAGTATTACTAAACAAATTAATAGAATACTGGTTAATGCAAAAGGAAGCTGTAAGCTCGCTCTAACAGGAACTAAATTTTTAAGTGATTCTAAATCTTTTACAGATATTGCTTTTAATCCTGCGACACAGTATAAAGTAGATACAAGAACTTCTGGAAGATATATGAACCTTAGAGTTACCATGGACGGAGCTACAAACCTTGAACTAACCAAACTTCAATTTGACATTAAGGTTATAGGAGTTAGATAATGGCTAAGATTTCAGAAACAGAGCTTCAGAAAAGATTAAGAAAATTAGAAGCTGCTATTGAAGATCCTTCTGATACAGTTGCTTTAACTGACGACCAGTATGTACTTACAGAAAATGTTATATATGTTGCTTATGCTTCTGCTCTTTCTAATCTAGTAAATGGAATCATTTCTAATCAGAGTGATGCTACAGATTTTCAATATTCTCCCTATAATGTTTCTGGAGTTTTAATGGCTTATAGAGGTTATTTCAGTTCTACTTCTGTATATGCTTCAGGTGATCCAACAGACTATTTTTGGGAAAGTACAACAGGACTAAGTGGTTTTACTTCATCTGAAAGATACTATACTACTTCAACTGGATTGTTAAGTGTTTTAGGAAATCCTACTGAACCGGGAGATGGTATTACTTGGACAGTGATAACTGCTGGTAATGCTGTACCGGGAACTGCAATATGGGTTGCAGAAAGATATACAGTTAGTGGTGTTACTTCTGGCTGGTCTATTAATTCTGTTGCTGCTTATATTGATACTAGTTTGTTAATTGATGATGCAGTTACAGTATCGAAGATGGCTGATGATGCTGTAGGTGTTGCAGAACTTAGTGCCACAGGCACAGCAAGTTCTTCTACATTTCTTAGAGGAGATAATTCTTGGGTAACTCCAACAGATACTGAATATACTCATCCAACAAATGCTGGTAATAAACATATACCAACAGGCGGTAGTTCGGGTGAATTTTTAAAATATGATTCTTCAGGAACAGCGGTCTGGTCAGTAGATAATAACGACAATACTACTTACTCTATTCAAGATGGTGAATTATCACAAAATAATTTTACTAATGCTGACCATACTAAACTAGATGGTATAGAAGTTAATGCTACAGCTGACCAAACGGGTGCTCAAATTAAAACTGCTTATGAAGCTGAATCTGATACAAATGCTTTTACTGATGCTGACCATACTAAATTAGATGGGATAGAAACTAGTGCTGATGTAACAGACGCTACTAACGTAACTGCTGCAGGTGCTTTAATGGACTCTGAAGTAACTAATCTTGCTGATGTGAAAGCAATTAACCAGAGTCTAGTTTCTACAGCAAGCCCTACATTTGTTACTTTAAATGCTACAACAGTAGATTTAGGAGATTGGACAATAACTGAAACTGGTGGTGTTCTTTTCTTTGCAACTGGTGGAACAGATAAAATGAAATTAGATGCAAGTGGTAACTTAACTTGTGTTGGTACTGTAACAGAAAGTGGAAGTATGTAATAAAAGGATAATTATGTATACAATAAAAAGAATAATGGGAGAAGACTTGCTTCTCAATTATGCAGAAATAAAAAAAGAAATAGAAAAAGCGTTAGAATATTCTGATGGAGATCGGGATGCTGCACAAATAATATTAGATAGTGTCACAACGCCCCGAATTTACCAAATATGGGGAGTTTATAAGGACAGTAATAGGGTAGCACTAGGTTCGACAAGAGTCGTCCATTATGCGAATTTTACGGCTTTGCATATTACAACATTGGCTGGCGAAACTTATAACGATTTATGCAAATGGTCAGCTATTTTTGAAAAAGAAATGGAAAAACAGCCAATAGATGTATTGGAAATAACAGGACGAAAAGGATTCGTTAAACAATTAAAGGAAGCAGGTTGGACTGAGAGATACACAACTATGCGAAAATCAATTAAGGAGACGCCAAATGGGTGACAGCACAATGACAACTACTTCGCAATATGCGGAGCCTTATGCAGCACAAGCCAAAAAAATATTGGAAGATGCTCAAAATCTATACGACACAGGACAACTAGGACAAGTCGAAGGTTTTACTGCTGCTCAGACATCAGGTCAAACAGCCGGTTTGGCAGCAGGTGCAGCACAAATAGGTCTTGAAGGTCAGCTTGCAGGTATGGCAGGTCAGACTAACCTTTCAGGGATGAGGGCGAATGCACAAAACGAAGCATTGAAAGCTTTGGGACTTAATGCTGCAGCAGCTGGACGAATAGGAGGACTTGGTGGTTCTCGACAATTTGTTAACAATCAGTCTATAGCAAATGATTTGGCAGGCAAATTTGGTCAAATAGATTTACAAAGACAACAGATGGATTATACAAATACTTTAGGGGCACTTAATGCTCAAGGAACTGGTGCAGGACAGATAGCACAGATAGGTCAAGCACAACAACAACAGGGGCAGAATGTTCTTGACGCTCCTTATACAGGATTAACACAACTTGGAGAAATGTTTTCAAACATTGCTGCCAAACAAACACAAGCCATACATGATAAAGGAGGCAAGTAATGATAGGACGAAAAGGACCTTTAGGACATATTAATTCTGAATTAGGAAACTATGGAATAGCTGAATCACAAATAGAACCTATAGGATATAACCCAATGAAAAGCCCAAAAGGAACACCTTTTCCGGCAGGTAAAAAAAGAGGAGGCGGTGGCGGTGGCGGTCGTGGACGTGGACGTAGAAGGGGATTCAATCATTTTCCAAAAGGCGTACATTTTATGGATAGTGGTATAGATGAATTAAATGAAATGTTTCCAACACTATCGAGTCTACCACCTGATGTTTTCATGGATAAAATTAGAGACCAACAAATGAAAAACGCTTCTCCTAATGGTTGGTTTACTACTGCTAATCTTGGTTCTGGTGGAGTTTTAGGTACTGGTTATGTTGGTGGTGTACAAACACTTTGGGATGACATGTCGCAAGCAGAAAAAGACCTTAACCATGCTACTTCTTATGGATATGGCGGTGGAGACTTTGCTGGAGTGGGTCCATTAGCACCAGTTGTAAATGACTATGAAGTAGGAGAATATGATTATGGTAATGACGACTATAGTGTAGGGGAATATGATTATGGTAATGACGACTGGGGTGGTGGCTGGGATGACTCTTGGGATGATGGTAGTATCTGGTAATAGATATAAAATAATGGAGAACAGATAATGGCAAATGGAAATGTTTACGCCCCTTTATATAATAGTGTACGAGCAAGAGGAAGGCTATCTCCTTTAGGAGCACCGGGAGCTATAAGACCTTACGAGAAAAAGAAAAGCTTGGGAGAAAAAGCTGCAGGTGCTCTTGGTGCTATGATAGAAGAGGCATCTAAAGAGGAAAAGGTTAGCAAAAAAGAAAGATATAGCCAGCTTATTAAAAGAAACAGTGAGCTTGGTAGTAAACTTAAAGCAAGAAAAACTAATCGTCAGGTTGGCAAAGATGGAAAAATCAATGCTCTTTCTTATGGTGGCGATATTTTAATTCAAGATCCTAATTTACCAAAAGAAATTAGAGATTTAAACTTAGCAACAAACAGGGTTCCAAATCCTAATTATGTTCCAGCAATAAATCAGTTTCAAGATAATTTTGCAGGAGAACCTTCGATAGCAGAAGTTGAATATTGGCACAACCAAAGAGAAATAGAAAGCATGGAAGGAAATGAAAGAAGGGGTTCAAGCGGTGAGTCTCTTTATCCGAATTATGAAAGCGAATTTTTTGATGAACAACCAACTGTTCGAAGACAAAGTGGCTTAGGAAAATTGTTAAAATACATGTATGACAAGTAGGAGAAATCATGGCACAAATAAATATTTTTGATAGACTAGCTTTAGAAAAAGATGACGATTACTGGAAGACAGGTCCGGGATATGAAGTACCTAAATATCCTAAAGGTTTAGCTAACTTATATGGTCCTAATCCTCGTCATTTTTTAGCTGGACCAAATAAAGTAGGTGCTCCTAAACCAATACAATATATGAATGCTAAAGCTCCTTATGAACAAGGACCTTCACAAGACTCCCAAAACAAATTCAATAATGCTAAAGAAAAAAGTAAAGCTAAACAAGTAATATCACAAACCTTTGATCTAAATGGTCAAACAGATGTTCAAGAAAGGGTAGATGAAAATGGAACTAAAACTACAACAACAGTAAAGAAATCAGCAGAAGTTATTGATGACGAACAGCAACAAAAATTAAACGAAAGTCGAACATCTGATTGGCATATGGACCAATTAACAAATGAAATGGTTGACTTGGGAGCTTTGCCCGGAAGTGAAAAGGTAGAAAATGTTGCCCGTTTTGTACATACAACAAATCCATTTTTAGATTTAGAAAGTCTAGACGGAAAAACAATCGAACCAATAATAGAACCTTCTTTAACTGGCGAAGAAGTTGATAAAATCAATAAAGATCTTGAGAAGATTAGGAATGATAAAGAATCTGTAAAAAAAGCTCTTGAAAATAACCTTATCGATTCGAAGACTGCAGAAAATGAATTAAAAAAATTAGAAGAAAGGGAAGCTAAAATATATGGAGATGTAACACCTAAAACAGACTCAATTTTTAATCAACAACTTGATGAAACCGACAGTGATGACAAGACAAAAGTAATTGCGAAGGCTGTTGAAACTATTGCTAAAGAAGATCCTGAAAAAATTGAAACTTTAAATGCTTTTGCCGAATGGTCAGAGAAAGTTCCAACTGACAGGGCTGTTGCAGAGGCTGAAAATTATTTGCAAGAGCTTAAAGATTCTCCAACAGTAGATAGTAAGATTAGAAAAGCTATGGCTGTTGCTATAATGGCAATGCTTTTTGGTGATGATTTTGTTGATGCTTTAAATACAGGTCTTGGCGTTGTTGCTGATGACTATGCGTCTGAAGCAGCTATTGCTAAAGAAACACGTGATGCTCAGATTGCATTAGACAAAAAGATAGCTGAAGAGCAAAGAGCTTTTAAACGAGGTAATCAAAATTCATTAAGAGATTTTGTAGAATCAACTGAATTAGCTAGAATCAAAGAAGATCTTAAACAAAATAGTAAAGAAAAAGAAAATCTTAGCAAGTTGAAAACAGCTAACAGCGATTATATAAAAAATACAGCTACCAACCTTCGTAATCAATTTAAAGAACATCCTGATTATAATGCTAAAAATTTTGCAGGCAGGTATTTACCAACTGAAGTAGCTGGAATGGTGAGTGTATTAGAAAACCAATTTGAGAAGAAAGGAAAAGTTTTAGATATGAGAGACCCCAAAATGAAAGAGGCTATTGGAGTTGTCTTAAATAAATTTATACGGGAATTAAATCGGAATCCAAACACACCACCATTGTCGGTTTATGCTGACGAGATGTTTGTTAAAAGAGATGCAAATAAATATGGAGATATTGATCCAAATGAACTTGCTCCACCTTTGTCTTTCTTTAACGGTCACAACAACATGGTTCTATTATCTGATGGAACAAAGCTGCATGTAAGAACATCTGTTGAAGATTTTGATCTAGCAGAAGCAACCAAACAAGTAAGTATACTTGGTGAAACAATAAACTGGCTTGGCAGAGCCAAAGGTGATAAAACGAGTGCCACCTTGGGCGATGAAAATGCGGTCAAGCTTTTGAAAAAAGATTACATTGATTTTAGAGAGAATAATAAAAAGCTGTTTACAAAAATGGAAGTGATGGCTTACAATAAAGGATGGGGACCGTTTACTCATTTTGTCAATGTCAAACTTGCAGCTATACCTAAATCACTTGATCCAAATATTGGTACAAATTTCGATCCAAAATTAAGCAATGCCAGCCTGAAAACAGCTGGGTTTAAAGAAAAAGAGTATGACGATGTAAAAGGCATAGCAAAAAAAATATGGTTGGAAACCTACGATAAAACAACTGGTAAAGGAACATATACTTATGATCAAATAAAAGCAGAATTAAAGGCAAAAAATAAAAACTAAAGCTACCTACTCTATAAAACTAAAGGTGTTATATGACTACTAAAAAAGAATTTTCTCCACAAATGCAACAGTTCGTTAGTTTGCTTCCTGCAGTTCGTACTGTAGATGCAGATACAGTTGCAGATGCAGAAGGTCCTATTCGTTTTCTAGGATTAAATGCTCCTGAAGTTCAACACATTACTCCTGATGGACTTAAAAGAGCAGACTGGGGCGGTGAATTTTATAAAGATTTATATGAGCGTTTATGGACTGAATCTGGTTATGACAAGCCATACCGTTCTGGAAAACAAGGATATTATGGTCGTGATTTGGGTGGACTGGAAAACGAATACGGTAGAAGTTTTGCAGACAAAGCAGTTTATGAAGGGGTTTCAATACCAACTAACGAAACTCAACGAGAGATTTGGGAATTAGGGTTGTTCGAAAGAGCATTCAATAAAGATGTTGCTGGAGTAGAAGAAGATGATATATGGGCTCAAGCCAGAAAGGAAATTGATGATTACAAAACGGAAAGTTTTGTTGGCTTAAAGCAAACTGCTTTAGATGAGACAGAGCTAAGAGAATACAAAGATCATTATGGAGAAAGTTACAGTCCTTTTTATAGCCACCAAGTTAAATTTAGGAGACCCGGCAGAGACTTAGACGATGAACCTACTAGTGATTGGGGAGGCGGATGGAACTTTGGTTGGCAGAGTATTAAAGAAAGTTCTAATAATGCTATAGCTGCATTAGGAGATACGTTTGATAGCCAATATCTTTTTGATGTAGGAAGACAAAGAGCAGAAGAGTCCAAGTGGAGACTGGGTAATATGCCACGACTTAAGAATGATTTTACAGAAGTAAAAGACTTTTCTGATCTTGTTGATTGGGGTCAAACATCTTTGGGTGTAGCTCTTCCATATATGTTAGGAATTATTGCTTCTGGTCTTACTGGTGCAGTTGTAACAGCATCAGCTCCATTAACTGGTGTTCTCGGAACTGTTTTTGGTGCAGGTCTTTCTTGGCAATTACCAATGGCTTGGGTGTATTCCGGTGAAGTATACGGGAATATGGAAGGAGATATGGACCAAAGAAATGCAGCTACTGCTTGGGCTGGCGGTATAGCCATGGCTTGGCTTGATAAGGCTGGACTTCATGGACTTTTTAGAGCAGGTCAGGTTCTTAAAAAAGATGGAATGGAACAGGTCGCAAAAGCATACGCTAAGGAAAACGGTGTGTCATTACAAGCAGCAAGAGAAGAAACTAAACATTTGCTGCATGGTGTGATCAAAGGTTCTATGAAAGACTTAAAAAAAATAGCAACATTACAAATGAGTAAAACTCTTCTTGCAAAACAAATAACAAAAGGTGTTGGTGCTGGTGCTACATTTGAAGGCATAACGGAAATGGGACAGGAAAGTATCTCATATCAGTTTGGTCGTTGGGGAACTGATGAAGATATTAGAAAACCTTTTGACGCTGACGAATACCGTAGGATATTAGCTAACGCAGCTGCTGGAGGAATCTTGCTTGGTGGAGGTATTAGAGGTACAAGCACTGCTACAAGTGAAATAGGAGGATTTAAAACCCTACAAAGAAGATTAAGAACAGACGCTAAGATAGCAGCAGGTTGGGAAGGTAATACTTTAGATGAGAATTATGACAAAATGGTTCCTGAAACGGCAACCGTAGAAGACTCTTCTCCACAAACTCCTGTACAATCATCTCCTGCTTACGGAACTCCGGAATATTATAACCAAAGATCTCAGCCAGAATCGGCAGGGGCAAAGCCGTTGACCGTACAAGAAGAAATGAAAGCGGAAAAAGCAAAAGGAGAACACGAAGACAAGTCTAGAATAAGAGGCGGTGCTAAAACTATAGTAACTACCTTGAAAGAATTTGGCAAAAGGTTTACTCAAAAGCCGGGTTCTCTGTGGGAAGATAGAATTTTAAACAATCCTAACCTTAGTCCAAAAGCCAAGATGGCTTTTAAACTTATACAAGCTATTGCCGGTTCTGGCAAGCTTTCGTATATGCAGGCTGTTGATTTATTTGAAACGAAAAGAAGATTGCAAGCTAGCATGATGCATGAGGTTCACTCAATACGAGAAGATCTTTATAAGTTTCTTGGAGTTGGTATTCAAGTTTCAAAAGGAGTGTACTCTGGAAAAACAAAACAAGAGGCTAATGATTTTTTCCTTGAGTATCTTAGAGAAAGAGAAAGTAAAAATATAAATCAAGTAAGCCCTAAATTTAAAGGCTTTGAAAAACAACTTGAAGAATTTAGAGAAAGAGTTGGAAGCCAATACGAAGGACAAAAAGGCATTACTGAAAATCTTCACGATTCTGTATCTGGCTTGCTTAATGGAGCTGTCCCTAGGAAAAAAGCGTTTTGGTTTCAGAGAAGTACAAGGCTAAAGAAAGATGTTGTTCTTGAAAACAAAGAAGAGTTTTTAGAAATTTTAGAGGAGAAGGGTTGGACTAAAGATCAGGCACTACAGTTTTTTGATATGATTGAAAATGGACCAGCAGGTTATGACTTGAGTCAAGTTTCTGAACTTGGTTTTATGAACTTCCCTGCAAGGTCTCTTAAAACTACTAAAGGAGTTTTAGAAAAAACCTTTGGAGAGAAGTCAAAGTTTTTAGAAAACGATCCTTTCCAAAGGTTAATGGAAAATATCCAAGAGCAGACTAACTATGCAGTTGATAGAAAATATCTAGGTAAAAATGGAAGCAGATTCAACAGGCTTTTAAAAATACTTAAAGATGAAATGGGAGAAGATTGGGACTCTCGTATTGCTGCTCATTTTTCAAACTCTATTGCAGCCAGTCGTGGTGATTATAGAAGATTAAAAAGTAAAAGATTAGAAAGATGGATTGGACACATTACGTTCTTTAATACTTTTGGTCATCTTGATTTATCTGCATTAGCCTCTTTGCCTGAAGCAGCAATTGTTTTGCTTGGAGCAACTAAAGATAAACAGATAATGCCGTTAATTGAACAAGGGGTAAAAGAGTTTTCTGAAAAATTAAGGAACGAAGTTTCAGATAACTGGACATATATTAATCCGAAAGCAGGTGTAATTCGAAAAAAATATCTTAGAAATCTTACAGACTTCTATAGGTATGGTTATGATACTGGTGCTCACGGTGCCATTGGACAAGTTGGTATTGACGAGGCTGTTTATAAAGCGTCTAAAATAAAAGAAGCAGTAATGAAAGCTTTCTTCACTGTTAACCTTTTAAAGGTTTATACAGATGCTACAAGAGTAGCTCGACTGTCTCTAGCCAATGATATAATTTTTGGAGACCTAGAGATTATTGGAATGTATCCTCCGGGAAGTGCTGAAAGAAGTACTGGTTTGTTTGTCGATGCTTTCGAAAGGTTAAGAGAACTTAATATAGACCCTGATGAAGCAGCTAAAAGATACTCAAATTTGTTAGTATTAGCTAGATTACATCTTGGTAAAGGTGCTACCGCTGAAGCGTTGTATGAGGAGATGGTTGGAAGAGATCCAAAGTTTTTAGAGACTATGGACATTGCACGAATGAGTTTTGTAGACAATGCTATTGCTCATCCAACAGCAATGAATAGACCTATCTGGTATTCTAATCCAGCTTACAGAGTTTTTACTCAATACAATGGTTTCATGTCTGTATTTACTGCACATCTTCTTCCTAAAATTTGGAGAAGAATTAAAGGGGCAGATCCAACTGCTAAATATAATGCAGTTGCAGTTGCGGTTTCAATGTTGGCATTAGGATTTTTAAGTCAAATGTTAAAAGACGAATGGAGATATGACGGAAAACCAAGTTGGATAAGTGATAAAGGTTATATCCAAAGAGGTGTTTCTTCATCAGGTCTTTTAGGAACTCCTGAGAAAATTTTAGCAGCAGTTAGTCCTTTGTATGATATGAGTAAGCAATGGCATGAATCTAGAATGGACAATATATTAAAAAGAACTGGTCATGGTATTACAGATTTAATGGGTCCAACATGGGCACATGGAGAACAACTATCCAAGATAATGCTTAATGCTTTGGAAGGGGATGAATCTAGATGGAAGTTTTACGCATCAAAAGAAATTCCTTTCTTAGGTAAAATGAGTGACTGGAAAGAGTATAATTTAGGAGCAAATGATAAGGGTATTGATTTAGAACAAGCTTTAAAAAATTCAGTACCATCATTTCCAAATCCATTATAAAGGAGCTATAGAATGGCAGGAAGTAAGTTTCAAGGGTCTGTTGCAGGTTCAGGCACACCAAAGCATATAAGAGGTGGTAAATATTCTCCTCAGATGCAAAACTTGGTGGAGCTTTTAAATGTGGGACCAATGCAAGAAGATGTAGTATCAGATGTTTATGAACAGATGAACGAGCTATATCCTGAAGTTGTTAAAGAATCAGTGATACCAAATGTAAAGCGTACCGCTCAACTTGATAAAGCTACAGGAGAAGTTTTTACTCCAGACTACGGTCCAACACATACGTATGGTCCTTATACGGGCTCTACAGATTTGCCAGCTGAAACGGCAAAAAGTATTGGACAGGACCAAGTTAATTTTCCTCCAGAGTTTTATTCGAATGTACGTCCTAATGATTCTGAAAATTGGAATAAGCCACTTGATGATAAAGCTGAAGAGTTTGTTCATCTAGAAGAGTTTGCTAGATTAAAAGAAGTTTCAACTTTAGATATTGAAAGCAACCCAGCTCTTCGTGATGAATTTCAAAGATACCTTGGTAAAATGGTTGGCTCAGTAGCTCCTAATTTATACAGCAGGTATAGTACTGAGGGAGAACATGCTGGTGATAGGCAACCGACTTATTATAAAAAAGCAGGATATATTGCAGAATATAATAGAAAGACTTATCCAGATACTACTAACGCTCCCCGGATTCAAAATAAAGCGATAGGATTAAAAGAACAAGTTATTAAAAATTTTGAAAATTACCATGGGATGACTAAAGCAGCAGCTGAACTTGCTTGGGAAGAACACATATCTATGGATCCAAACGAGTCTATATTATTAAAAGAAGTTAAAGCTAATCCTACTCTGTTCTCTACTAGTTTTGATGAGCACTCAACTATTGTAGATGAGTTGTCACAAATGACAGCGAAGGTTCATGGGAATTTTCTTAAGACTCTTGGTCGTTTAAGCCCTCAAGGTATGGATATATTTGTAGATAAGATTATAAAAAATAATCCTGAATATACTAGAACTAGAGCACAAGAAGCGATCTATAGTTTTATGCTTAGCTATTCGGCAGTAGCAGAATCAGCTAGACAAAAAGGTGTTGACTTAGGTGTGGCTTGGTCTGACATCCTTTTTCTTTCAACTCTTTCTCATTTTAGAAATAGACTTCAAGAGTTTGAAGAGAAAAGAAGAAACAGCGATGATCCTAATATAAGAAACATAACAACTGGACAAGCTATAGAAGAAAAAAATGAAGACCTTATGGTTTCTGTGTCAGATGACGGTAGGATAGGTAGAATAATAGCTGAGTATATGGGTTTTCCTAAAGCAACTTCTGAACAAAAAGCAATATTGGGAGCTATAGCAAAAGCACTAGTTATTGATACCTTTCAACATCAAGAAGATTCTGAAGTAAACATAGAAGATAAGAATCTTTATAGTAAAAAGAAATTGTTTGAAAAAACTACAAAGACTATAAGGGATGATTCAGGGCAGCAAAAAACCCACCGACATCTTTTTAGTTTAACTGCAGCAGGTATAGACTTAGCAAACAAAGCTATGCCTTTGTTAAATAAAATTATGCCGCAGAATCAAATAAAACCTAGAGGGAAACCAAGCCGTACCACCGAGTCTATTCTTAAAAAGCTAGGAAAAGATACACGAATACGAGATGAAGAAGGCAACTTGGGAGACAAAGTGTCTCTTGGTGATGTAACCAAAATGGACATGATGAAAAATCAGGCTGAGAATACTCCAGTCAGAATTAATCCAAAAATGTATAGCATAATAAATTTAATTAAGGATGATTTTGAAAATAAGATGTTGTCATATAAAAATGATTTGTCTACGCCTGAAGCTCTTGCTGTTTATGAAACTACTTTAATGTATGAGTTAGACGGACCAGAATTTCAGAATATGAAGGGAGATGGTCTTGGAAATAAAGGTGTTTTTGGTGGGCGTTTAGGTTATGTCTACAAAAAAGATAGACAAGGAGCTTATATTTATGATGCAAAAGGTGAGCCAGAAACATGGATGGATGCCAGCGACAAAATAAAAGATAACGACTTTCTTAATGACTTAAATTTTCTGGAAGAAAATCTAGGTAGAGAATTTTTCTATGATTATTTTTGGGGGCTTAACACAAGACTTTTTGTTAGGCAAACAATAGGAAATTATCAGAATTCCAAATCTTCTAGGAGCATGATTGAAAGTGCAAAACCTTTTGCTTACAAGTTAGATGATGCATTACATGTTATAGCTTTAAAAGCTGGAATAATGAAAAGATTTAAATATGATAAAATGGATCCTATTTCTGCTGCTGATATGTTTGATGCAGCAATTGCAGATTGGTCTACAATAAATCCTAACGATGTTGAAGGAGCAAAAAAAATATTAAGCATTGCTGGAAAAGCAGAAGGCTGGGCTTCTATACCCTCGATATTAGAAGCAATTGCATTCAATGCAGAACTACAAAATCCTAATTCATCAGGTACTTATACAACTGGTTTCTTTACAGAGATTGATGGTCTTACTAATGGTATGGCTTGGTCTGCAACACAAGCAGGAGATATGAATACCGCAATACGTGCTCAAGTATTTGATGCAAAACATTATACTCATTGGGTAAATAATTATGCCGAGATTGAAAGGCTTCAAAGAGAAGGTAAAATAGACGAGCTAGCAAAACTTAATGTAGAATTAAAACTGCCAGATGTTAACTTTACTGTTTATATGGACGCTTATAATAAAGTTAATCATGAACTGAAAGAAAATATCAGACGATTATGGGGAGAAGGCAAAGGAGAACCTGTAGATATTGACGTTGGAGTTCCTGGGCTTTTAACAACTATATCCGATGAATATTTAACAACTCTAATGGGGCAAGCTCATGAAAATGGTGGTAGCAAAAGGTTTTTAGCTGCTTTAAATATTTTAAAACATAGAGACCACCCTCTTAGTAGAAAATTTGTTAAGAAACCTGTTATGATTTTTGGATACGGGGCAAGAGCTGCTAGAATTTTAGACAGTGTTAGATTGTTTGTTGAAGATTTACTTATGCAAGACACAGGTGGAACAGTAATAGATAAAAATGGAAATAAAGTTACCACTCCTCCTCTTGCAGAAGTGTTCCGTGAGAGTGGAATTAATATTGACAAACATTTAATCAATCCTTTGGGAATACTAACAGCAGAAGCTGTAAACCAATCTTTTGGTGAGATTAAAATACTTGGTAACATTCTTTCTAGGACAGCTACAGAGGCGTACAAGCAAGGGTTTCCTTTAAGAATCCCAACGCAAGCTGGACACTTTATAAATTTAGGTGGAGTAGTTTATGAAGTAGATGACTCTCCCGGATCTAAAGTAGAATTCAAGTATTATCCCGGAGATCAGGAAACTGCTTTTAAACTAGAGCGTGGTGAAGTAAACAAAGATGGTAGTCCTAAAAAAACGACAGCCATATCTAGAATTATGAAAAAGCTTTTTCTTCCTTGGGCTATGAAGGAAAAATATTTAAAGGCAGCCACACAAATAACTGTTTTTCTTAACCATGCAAATGACAATATAAATATAAACCAACATTTGGTTAATAGGCATATAGAGCTACTTAAAAATACAAAGAACTCTGCCACAAATGAGGGTTATACATGGGATGAATGGTTAAATAATTTAGAGTCAACAACTGCACGTGTTACAGGTAATACTGCTTTGCATATTTTTGACGGTCTTTTAACCATGCCTATTGAAGCTGAAGCTAATGCTGATGGACTTAATAAAGTTTTTTATAACATGATGAAATATAACAAAGGACATGCCTCTCTTGTTGAATTGTCTTTAACTTTTGATTTAGGTCCTGATGGAAGCAAAGTGTTAGATGATTATAGCGACATAGGTGGAACAAAAGAAACAGCAAAAAATGTTGGAGAATGGGGGAAAGGTTATACGAGTTTCAAAAGATTGCTTAATAAAGAAGGGAAAGCTCTAGCAATTGAAAATGAATGGGGGACTTGGCACCCTAGACTTGATAAGTTTGCTTTTAATTGGGGGGATTATGGAGCTAATGAAGAGGCTGCAGTATTAAGAACAGATATAAGAACCATTGAAAGAAATAGAAAAGAATTAACTAAGAATATTACTAATATTAAACAGTTTCTCTGGAGTCCAGACTCTGTTTTAAATTTGTTTAATAAAAATAAAAAAGAACTTACTAAAAGACATGCGAAAAAGAAAAAGGTTATTTCTTCTTAGGTAAATTAGTTTTTAAATTCTCTAATTTTTCTATAGGTTATAATATGTGCTCTAGCTTTTTTCCTTTGGTCTTTAGTTAGAGTTGCAGCATATTTCTTTAACTCTGCTTGTGTGTTTTCGGTATCTAGTCGTACACAGTTACCGTTAATTTCTCCTTGTGTCATGATTTGTTCCTCCATATTTTGTAAAAAAAACCCCAACAGAATTTTAAAAGATTCTGTTGGGGTTTTTTTATTAGTAGCCTCTTTTTTGTTGAACTTGTTTTACTAAATTCCTTGCTTCTTTTCTTCCTTTGTTAGCTACTTTGTGTGACCACCTCTCTGCTTCTTGTTCTGATCTTCCATTCTTAATTGCTGAAGTGTATTCTAAAGCAAGATTCTTTTCATAGGTATCGTTTATTAGCCACTCATTTATTTTTGGAGTGTTGGCTAACTCTTTTGGAACACCAAAGTGTTCTACATATTCTTGATCACTTACTCCGTCTATAGCCATAATGTTATAGTCTCTCTTTTGTTTTTCTTTTCTTGTCATGTTAATGTCCTGTTATTATTTCTGAAACATCTGTAGAAACATCTTCATCTGTTTCAAGGTATTCCACCAATGATTTTAAAAAGTTTCTGTCCTTATCCATTGGGTATACCATCTCAATTACTTCGGTTCTTTTAGCTTTATCATCGTCATCTATAATAGTGAATGTCGCTTTAACCATAGTTTGTTGCATCTTTATCTCCTGATACCATGTTATATCCTAAGATAGCCATGCTTTTAATTAAACTTCTAAGAGCATCTTCTGCTGCTAGTTTTATTTCATCTGATACAGCTTTTTGTTCTAACACATGTATACAAGTGTTAGTCATATCCACTAAAGAATAAGCCTTGTTATGTTGTTCTTCTATTGTCATTATTTTTTTCCTTTAATTTTTACAACTATTGTATGTTGCCAAGTTGCTTTAGTTAATTGTTTATAGGCACTGGCAGTCTTACTCAATCGAGTAAGACCCCAAGGACCGTATTCACCAGTCATTTTTATTGCTAATTTTAATTTTTTTATAGGCGAAGCCACCTTAAGCGACAAACCAATTATATATAGCTATTATTACGATTGCTCCAATAGCTATTGACAAAGCTTTGTTACTTAAAGTTTTTTCAATTAACTTCTGTATTTTGTCTGACATTTTTTACTCCTTTTCTAGTTGTGATTTAAAATACTTTCTTATAACTCCCGGCTCTTTCCAAGAGTGGCAGGTTGTATTGCCATTGTCATCTGTCAATTCAATTTTCTCTGCCCAAGAAGTATCTATTTTACCGGCTTTCATTGCTAACTTTGTTTGTCTCGAAGGATTTTTATAACCCCCATTGATTTCATAAAGATTGTAATCAGCCTTTTTTTGTATTGCCATTATGTTTCCTCATATATTTTAGAAGACCTTTGGCTACTTCAGGATCGCTTTTCAAAAAACCCTCTGCTGAATTGCACCAGTGACATAACAAACCCCTGACGGTATTTGTTTCATGACAATGATCAACGAATAGTTTATGGTCTTTATCTAATCCATAGTTGCAAGCTTTATTGGCACAAGTTCCACCCTGTTTTTTCTTCATCTCTTCAAACTCTTCTAGAGTTAGATTATATTTTTTAAGATGGCTTCCGGGGTTTTCTAAGTACCATTGTTTGCTAAGCTCTTTTTTACAAGGTTTACATCTTCTATCTCTGCCAAGATGAGAGTTTTTCTTTAAGTGAAACTCTTCTTCATCTTTTGTTTTCCCGCATACAACACAACGTATCTTTATTGTATTAGGCATCTTGAGCTCCTTTTTCCAAAGCTTTCTCATCAAACTTACTCTCATTCTTTTTCTCTGTCTTCTTCAATGAGATCAACTAACTCGCATACATTACCAGTACAAGCTAATGTTTTAGTTCCCTTTGTTGAGTCTTCCAATTCATACTTACTTATCAGAGACCAATCCACACTTGTTGGCATGAGAGAAGAAAGTCTTTCGTATTCTTCTTTAGTGCAGTCTTCGTATGGGGCTTGTTGATAAGAGTGATCGGAGTGGGGAAGGAAACTTACCCCGGATACTTCATCAAAGTGTTTGTACACCCACGCACCAACGTCCATCCATTCGTGTTCTTTAACACTAATAGTTACGCTTGGTTTGTGTTCACAGTAATGCCTTTGATAGGTTAGCCATAGTTCTAATTGTTTTATTGCAGTTCTATCATCTCTTAACACAGCATCATCTGGTGCTTTCATTGGAAATGTAAACACTTTAACACTGTCAGGCTTCATTATGTCATCTTCACAAGGCACACCTTCGTCTTTCATTAGTTGTGCGATAGGGTCCTTAGCATCTGCTCTAACTCTACGCAAATAATAATCGTTGTGTCTTGTGTGTATGCCACTAGCACTGTCAACCAATTGACTAACAGTACCGCTAGGTTTAATAGCAGTAGTAGCAGTAGCTTGTTTGATGCCTAACTTTTTCGCCCACAGTTTATTAGTTTGCACAGATATTAGTTTCAGTGATTCAAGTAGTTCTACTAATGCATCAGTGGGGCTGTTCATCATTTGATTGTCCATAATACCAGTTAAAGAGACACCTAGTAGTGCTTCTTCTTCTGTATTGTGAACCCATTTAGCTCTTAATCTACGAAGATTTGTTAGTGAGGCTTGGAATGTACCTAGTATAGTAGCTAATCTCATCTTTTCTTGTAGCTCTATACCAGTATCCCCCTCTCTTACTACCACTTCGGTTAGATTACAGAACTGTCCGTCCCGTAGAATAATCTCAGAGCAAGGATTGCAGCCAAACTGATGGTCAGAATCTCTTCTGCCTGTCTTTTCTACCTGTTTAATTGCAGCTTCTCTGTTGAATATACCACGTTCACCTGACTTAGATTCATATAAACTATGCCATTCAGACATAAATATTCCCATGTCAGGCTTCTCTGTATAGCATACTGAGTTATTAGCCAGTGCCATTTCTGGAGTATCGCTCCACCATTGACCTGACTTAGCATGCCTCATTCTTTCGTCTGTTAAATTAGATAAAGATATTAGTGCTGACCTGCGTACACCGCCAACTACTACTATCTCTGCTATCTTACACATCATACGATGACACTCATAAGATGTTAACTTTCTTCCTACAGAATTCTTAAACAAGTTTACAGAAAATCTAAACAAATCTTCTAGAGGCTCAGGTCCGCTGGCTCTGCCACCGAAAGTATGGAGCCTTGCACCCTTAGGTCTTATCTTGCTAAGGTCCCATGTTGGAGCTTCTCCATCATAAAGATTTCTAAGCAGTTTTCTGAATGCAATTTGCCAACCCTCTTTGCTATCTGTAACAACTAACACGTCTTGAGTTTCAATAATTTCTTCTGGAATTTCTGGAAGTTTCTGTATGTGTTGACGCTCTACTGAAAAACCTACGCCAGTTCCATGCATTAATATATATAAGCATTCATCGAAAGCTTTTATATGATCAACGCTTAGATATGCACAGTTGTATCCTGCTATGTGGTTCTTCTCTAGTGCTGGTCCTGCGGTCATAAGAGCCCGCATACTAGGCATAATCTTTAAATTTAATACAGCGTTTTCTAGTTCTTTTCTTGTACTGTTTGTTAATTTATAGTTAGTGTTTTCTGCTAAATGATTTTCCATAAAGTTAAAGTATCGAGCCACCGTTTCTTCCCAGCTCTCTCTTCGATTTTCTTCTGGCAGCCATCTTGCATAACGACTAAGTGCTATAAAGTTTTGATAATCATTTGGTAATTTGTTCATATTTTATTCCTTCTTTTTTTAATTGTTTTTTCTTATCTTTAAAAATTTTAGTACTCCATATTTTATTATGTCTTACAGAGTACTTAAGTTTATTAATGATAGGATGTTTTTTTTTCATTTACCCTCCATTAATTTTGATTTCTATATCTTCATCTCCATTTTCATCAACGATTATTTCATATACTAATGAACCAGTGTAATGCATGCATATAGCATCTGATATTCCTGCATTGTACTGAGTTCTTCCGTATTCTTTATAGGAATAAAATATTCCTACAATTGTTCCCATTAATATTAGTATAGAGAAAAGATCTATTTGTATGTCTAAGATAGTCATTTAAACCTCCTTTAAAATAATTTTTATTTTTCCTTTATCTGCCCAGATTTTTTTAGATTTCTGAGAGACTATTTGTCTGTCGTCTTTAAAGTATACTCCATTAAGAGAATCTAGTATTGCTTTCTCATAATTGTCTAAGTCTGCGTTATTGTCACAGAACTCTCCATTTTTCAACGATTTCTTTTTCTTCGACCATGACACTGCCATAGGAACAAAGAACGTCATATCGGCAAATATGAGCCCTTCAAGCCATATCTTAGTATTGGTTGAGCTCTGTTTGTCTTCGCATAAAACTTTGTCTTTCATTTCTTCTTTGAATTTTTTATACTTTTTCCCATAGTAAGTTCCCCACCTCGTCACCCGTGGGCGTGAGGCAGGAACTGGATTTATGTTATAAGTTAAACAGACTTTATTTTTCACACTGTTTTTAAGTAGTGTTTAGTTATTGAAGCACCCCTGTAAGGTTCTAAGTTTATACCTTTAAGCTCAGGGATTTTTCCATAATTAATTCTACCTTTAGATACACCGTGTTTTAACTGGATTCCTCCACCTATATACGACTGTCCTTTAGAAAGTTCGATAAGATCCTTTCTAATTTTCGCTTCTTTTTCTTTAAAGACTTGAAGAGTTACATTAATTTCTCTCCACTCTCTAGCTTTCTTCAGCCATTCTTTATCTTCTGATTCAACCAAGTCTTCAGCTGTTGGTTCTGGACGAGATACTGAAAAGTAATTCAACCAAGCGTCAATGATTTTATCTTGTGTTGGCTTGTGTGGTGTTACAATTTGAAGTAAACCTGATGTATTCTTAACATCATACACCCAGAAATATAGCTTCTCTGAGTTGGTAACTAACAATTGCTGCTGACATTGTGTCCAGTATTGTTCTGGAAGTCTAGAAGTTTCCACAACTTCTTTCCACAGTTCAGAAGTAGTGCCTTTTAAAGGACATTTGATTTCTAATATAGTATTATCTTCTTTTCTATAGCCATCTAATGAAGCTCCCATAGGAACTTCAATGTCTTCGTCTCGACATTCGTTGTTTAGTACAACAACAGGAGGGTACTTTGCACCCATGTCATCTTCAAACATATTTCTGGCTTCGTCTTCGTATTTGTTTCCGTGTTCCATAGCATAGCTAACTTCTATTTTAGTAATACCATTCTTTAGATTCCATAAAGCTAATGGAGTCTTAGGTTCCCATTTAGAAACTCCAAGCAAAGCTCCAACCTCTGAAGCCATTCCATATTTACTACGTAAATCTAACCATTCTTGAGACCCTTGAGGGAGCTCTTCGTTATTAATTATTTTCATCATTAACCTCGTTAAATTGTTTACTGTTTAATTCGTCTAACCAATCCTTTCCGGGGACTGGAGAGATTAGTACGTTTACATTTATCTTTTTAGCAGCAAGCCTCTCAGCCAGTTGGTAAGCAGATTTTTGCCCTATGTATGTCTTGTCGTTGTCTGCGTATATCGCAACCTTTTCAACATCTTCTGGTGGTTCAAAAGTTGCCATACAGTGGGCGTTCATTACAGAAAATGCAGGAAGCTTTGAGATTTTACTTGCAGCTAATGCAGTTTCTATTCCTTCAGCTATACATATAGATCCCTCATGTTCATGAAGTCTGATTGCAGCACCAGTAATTGTACCTTTGGGTGTCATAATCTTTCTAGTTGTACAGCCTTTAAGTTTTTCACCATTGTGTGTATAAGTTATATGCCAAGATACTCCTTTACCTTTTGAATCTTGAATCAAGCCTAGCATAGATGGGAATGGTCCTATCTTTGCTCCTTGCTCCCAGCTATAAAGCATAGCTTCTTTAAGAGTTTCGGGAAAATCTTTCAGTCCTCTTCTTCTTAGGTAAGTTGCAACATCTCCATTATAAATTATTTTTGTACTTAAGTGTGCGACTTTTCTTAAAGCGATAGCAGGATCCTTTTTTGGCTTGCTTGGTTGGAATGTTGTGTTGTCTATAATAGGTCTTATAGCATCTAAACAATCTATAAAGCTCCAGCCGTGAACTTTCTGTAACAATTCAAAGCCGTCACCAGCTCCACAAGTATTACAAAAGTAAGTTCCCCTACCATCTTTGTCATCAAATCTAAATCTATCAGTCCCCTCCATACATATTGGACAAGGACCGTGTTTGTTTTGTAAGTATTGTCTATCTATTCCTAGAGCAGACAAGACTCCGTACCATTTTCCGGTAACGTCTAATCTATTCATTATTACCTCCTTATTTATTATATTTATTTTTACTTTTTGCTTTTTTTATTTGTAAATGTTTAATGTAATTCATACATTCTTTATTTGGTTTAATTGGTTCTATATCATTATACTCTGGGTAAGTTTTAAATCTTTGTTTAAAGGTGTGGTATGCCCACCCTGTTTTATAATTGCGAAGTGCACAGTATCCTAAGAGCATACTGTAGAATTCCTTTCTAAATTCAGGAGCATATGATAGTTTCTTCTTAACAGTCTTTGTCTTTTTGTCGACAAATCCTAGTTCTTTATCGAGAACTTCTATATATTTTGATTTTCTTTCTTGTATGTGTCCACACTTGGGACATATGTTTGAACCAGAGAATACAGAAAAGCAACCCTCACATATTATTTGAGCCTCTTCTTTATCTCTAATCTTTTTCCTTTCTTTTATTGTTAGCGGTTTCTTTGGATCAAGATCCCATTCAATATCGTTTTCAACAAATCCATGTGTGTATACAGCACCAGAATGGTCTATGATTGTTGCATGTTCTTTGTCCTTGTAAGGTCTAAGAACTCTTCCAACCATTTGAATATACATACCTAAAGACTTTGTAGGTCTGGCTAATACACAAACCTCTGCCGGGGGGCAGTCAAATCCCTCAGTTAAAACCATGCAATTACAAATTATTTTCATATTTCCATGGTTGAATTCGTTAAGAACTCTTTCTCTTTCTTTATTATCTGTTGTACCGTCTATGTGTGCAGCTTTAATTCCTATGCCTTCAAAAGACTCTGCGATATTTTTACTATGAGCTACAGAAGAAGCAAAAACAATTGTTTTTTTATTGTTTCCTATCTTTACCCATGAAGATACAATGTCTCCTATTAGCTTTGGTTTATCCATTTTTTCTGCTAGTTGTACAGTATTGTAATCTCCCATGCTGGTTTGTATTCCTTTAAGGTCTGGAATTGTTGGTGCATAATAAGAACATTCTACAAGATGACCCTCTCTAATTAGTTGTCCGATTGATGGTGCTTGAACCATATCTTGAAAGATATGTCCAAGACCTCTGCCGTCTGAACGAATAGGAGTTGCTGTCAATCCTAATACTTGGCTGTCCTTGTATAAGTTAATAATTTTTAAATAAGTATTACTTAAACATCTGTGAGCTTCATCTATGATAATAAGATCAGCTTTAGGTAGCTCTTCTTTCTTGTTAGTTATTGAGCGAGATCTAAGCGTATCTATTGAAGCCACTTGGGTGGTGCACCAAAAGTGATAAGGCTCTCCAGCCATGATAATTCCGTGCCTTACTTTTTCTGTGTCTAATTTTTCTGAACATTGTTTTATTAGTTCTCTTCTGTGTGCGAGAAACAGTACGTTTTTATTTTGTTTTATTGAATGGTTTACAAAAGCAGATGCCATAACAGTTTTACCTGAGCCAGTAGCTGCTTGAAGTAATATGTTTTTATTTCCTTTTCTTTGAGACCGAATGATATTATTAAGTGTATCTTTTTGATATTGTCTTAATGACATTCTTTTCTCCTTATAAATGAGCAGTTTTACCTGTCATGCTCAGGACCGTGAATCAGAATGGGATGTCTTCGTCATCTCCATCTGTTTCTGTTATTTCAGAAGTGGGTTTCTCTACATATGTAAACTCATCACTTGTTCCACCAGAATATTCTACAAGTTCCATAACCTGTACTCCAACTAATGTTGCAGTGATTCCAGATTTTCCAGCATAATCCCATGGTCGTTCCATGAATTGTACATTGCAGACAGATCCGTTTCCTATCATTATATTACCCATTGCTTCACCATATTTGTTTTTAACAAATGGTGGAGAAATTTCTAACTTTTCTACAGCACCTGTAACAGGGTTCTTTTTAGAGAAGTGAGTGTTCCTTTTGATTTTACAAAATGGTTTTCCATCTTCAGGATCAAACCTTTCTTTTTGTGCGTAGCCTTTAGCTACCCAATCTTTAGATTGCTTTGCAGTAAGCTGACAGTCTATTGACCATTCAGTTTCGTCAGAAGCATACTTAGTGCCAGGATTGTCACCAACCTTAGCCCATTTTACTTTTACATTATTTAGAATCATGTTGATTCTCCTTTTTTATTGTTATAAAAATGATGAGTATTTTTACTCACCTCCGTAAAGACACTCATAGAGTAGGTCTTTTTGTTTGTTGTTTCTTCACCAAGGAAGCCCTCTGGGCTTTCTTTATGTTGAAAAAAAAGTGCCATACTTTCTCATCGGAGGTGTGGTAGTATGAGAAGGTATGGCTTTTGTTAAATAGCAGACACTACCACGAGTCAGCTTGTTGTTTTTTTATTTGTTTTCCTATAGGGGGTGGTTCAAATTTTACTGTATTTTCCTTGTCTCTGTTAAGTATTTTTTAATATTGTCTGGTTTTATTAATTTATGAAATCCATAGAATCCAGTTTTTGTTCCTCTTTTTCTTAAACTTGGACTAAGAATTAAATCTAAAGACTGATATTTATTAAGAGTATTAACAGTTGCTAGTCCACAAATATAAAATACTTTGTCGGACTGCTTGACAACAATGATCTCAGGCTTGTATGATTTGCGAAAAATGACAGGGAATTTTTCTTTCTCAACAGTTTTAACTCCGCAATCATATCCAATCTTTTTCAAGTCTGAAACGTGATATTTGTTAGAAGACCCTACTGAAAAGTCAATGAATTCAGTATCAATAAACTTTTCTACAGCGGCTTCCCCTAAAAATCCTGTGGTCCACCTTTTCTCTTCCATTCCTGAGTCAATAATATGATGGTTTTCATTTGCTTTTGCTTGTATAACTTTCTTTACAAAGTCTTTAACCGTTTCAATTTTAGTGTTGTTTAAAATTATTTTGACAAAAGTAGAGCTATATTTTCTAACGTTGTCATTATAATTAATATTTTCTATATTTGTTTCCATAGTTACATTTTCCTCCAATGTTTTGATATGTATTCTTGAACTATATTCCAAGCTCTTTCCCCTTTATGAGGTATTGAACAATTCGTACAGTCTTTTAAACCATTCTTTAATAGTTTATGAGAGCCAAGGAATACTGGGCTCTTGTCTAGCGGGCATTCAATAAAATATAAGGGGCAATAACAAAACATACAGTTAAACTCCTCATCTTTTATACCATCATGACAAGGGAAATATTCGCAATTTTTATTTACAAACTTTTTATAACTCATTCATTGTCACCTCCTAACAAAAGAAAAAATCTGATTCATATATATCTTCTAGCATTAGCTTACCTACCTCCGGGATCTCTTCATTAAATGTTTTGTCATTCCATATTATTTCTGCTCGCATGTCTTTAAATATGTCTTTCGCATA
>Ga0208012_1000169_pt1 | contig 26948 bp, 33 predicted proteins | sample 15BtaG_FD_184090 | JGI IMG/M metagenome (GOLD analysis project Ga0208012, IMG submission 184090) | Marine viral communities from the Subarctic Pacific Ocean - 15B_ETSP_OMZ_AT15312_CsCl metaG (SPAdes) (version 2) | ecosystem: Environmental > Aquatic > Marine > Oceanic | place: Pacific Ocean... | reverse complement strand
ATTGATGCGGCTCGGTCGGGGGCGAAAGCTCCGTATCCATCGCGATCTGATGCAGGGCGATCTGAGCCTATAACAATGTAGGCGTTGTGATTGTGGATTATTTTTTCGTCGCCGGCCTTCTTGAAAAATAGCTCATCTAATTTAAATGGCTGGTGGTATAAACCACTCTTTGGGGGAAGCACCTTGGCATCATCATTGGATGGTGATGCGTCAGTATTTCTTTCTATTCTGGAAGCGCGCTCAGGGCCGTCTGGAGGGCTTTCGTATTCAAACATATATTCTTCTCGTAAGTTGGTGAGTAGTCCAGGGTCGTGTCAATAAATAGCTTTTTTTTATATATTAAATCAAATTTAGTTGTTTTTGTAGTTATTTATATCTTCAACACTTTGCGAACATCCAATCATATAATTTATATTGGTTGGCGCCGGTATCTTTTCTTTCTATCGATTTGGGGTCACCTGGGTCAACGGTTTTCCAGGCGCCGCCCTGCTTCTTTGTATATTTCCACAGTGCCGCTTTAAGCTTGGACCAGTCCTTATCTGGCCATTTATCATTTCCGGGGCCCCACGCGTTGCACCATTTCCATCGCGCAGTAACGGCGCCAGTACGATCAACGCCGTGTGTACAGTGGAAATACACATTCCCACTTGATAGGTCATTCCATATCTTCGGCCATTCGGCCTTGCTGGGAGCACGGCTTCTATGCATTACTACTTGATACCATTTGATACCCAGCTCATCGGCCCAGTACTTTTCGCAAGGAAAGTCTGAGTAGGTGGGGCGCCCTTTTACTTTTTGACCCTTACACGGTGGACTTGTCGACGCATCTTCAACCGGGAAATGGCCGCCGGAATCCGAACAGCGTTTTCCCCACGATGCGTCTATCGCCAAACTCACAATTGTCTTAATTCCAAATTTGTCTTGGATAAGCTTCATCTGCTCTTTGCTGGTAATGGTGGCGCCCCGATAATTGCCCTCTCCTGGTGCCACTTCTGTAAAGTGATCAGGGGGCATATTAGGGTTTGCCTTATTTGCGCAATTGTTATTCTCACAATAGCCCTTTTTCGAATCTGGGCACGGAGGGGTCGGCGCGGCGCCGGGAACATAGGGTGCCATTTTTTGTAGCGCCGTGGAGCCACCGTGCGAGCGAGTCATGGTGGGATCCGTGCCTGATGAAGCCCGGGCCACTGTTTCGGCGCCCTGCCAATGTAGATTTCTCAGCGATGCGCAATGAGCACCAGCGGTCGAGGGAGGCTCTTCAACGCTCACAAGATCCACAAATGTCCCATATTCCAGTTCGTATGAAAACCAGCCCATTTCCAATTCGACAGCCACCATATCGCCGCGAGTCACATCTTGGCTGCTTACCTGATTTGAGTTAATAAACAGAGTATGCATCGATATTAGCTGGTTTACGTACTGCTTATCCGTAGCGTACGCTGGATCGCACGGATCAGGGATAAATTCATGAGGTGAGTTTTCTCCTATAATTCTCGCGCGAAAAGCATAGCTTTCTCCAGTTCCGCCGGTTGTGGAGCTGTTATTGATTCCCCGGGCCTGGGTCGCTGTTAGCACATAGGCATCTTCTAGGGCTCTGGCCATAAACCTTGTCTTTCCCTCGAACACATCGCCCGACAGGGCCGCTCTAATTGCGTTACCCAACAAGTCTAGTGCCGATTCCCCAGCAGTAAAAATATCCCATCCATATAAATCAGCCATAATTATGCTCCTGTTGGTCCTACTCGGCCTGTGCTTAAAGCACTAGCGTAGGCCCCAGAAGCCAATATTCGGGCCCGGGTTGCAGCTAGAATTGTTTCTATTGCTCCCAGGGTGTGCCCGTCCGCTGCTCTATCGGAACCTCCACAATAATATGATTGTCCTTTCTTACATTTTCCTCGATCTATAGGTAAGGGGAACGATGCCCATTCAGCTGCTAATTCCATTATGGCACTACACGGCTGATCCATCATTCCAGTTAGGTAGAGACCAATCGCAGGGCGCCGAGCCATGAGGCCGATAATTGCTAAAATATCTTGGGTTTTTTCATCAAAAAGCTGACTATTCGGGTACACTGGGGTTGCAATGCCCATAGCCTTGGCGTTCTTTCCGAGCAATAAAAGAAGTGTGCCGGGGATAATTTGGTAGCGGCCGGCCGCGAATATAATGGGCTCCTTCTTGTTTCCATATTGATCCCAACATTTGCGGCCGGTGAGGGATCTGCATTTTTTTCCTGCTTTTTTTATGCGGCCTATTGTGATCTTGGTCAGATCGTCGGTCGACGGGTCCCCGGGGATGTTCTTCACAATTGTTTTTTGGGACGTCGTTGTCCCATCGCTGTGTTTCGTGCCGGCACCCAAACCCAAATTTGCGGCACTGTAGTTTCTCTTACCGGATTCCCCTTCGTGAATAACGTAAAGCAAGTCGGTAAAGATTCCGTCTGCCCGTAATTGTTCCAACTCAGCTAGTGTAAACTTCGGAATCTTTCGGGAATTTGATTTAAGATTGAATTGGTTGCAATCTGCGGAAGCATAAGAGGTGCCCCCAATATGGCCCGGGCCCGACGTGACGCGCGGTTGAGAGGATCTGGTGGGCAACGGCTGGTGATTAATCTTGCCGAAGATCTTCACCAGAGAGCCGCACTCGGCTGTTAAACTGTCCGCCGGATCTTCAATGCTGTCTAAACGCAAAAAACGGCCGTATTGCAATTGATATTGGCCCTTTTCAAACTTAACCTCAACCTCAACGATATCGCCGCGCGTCACAGGCGTCACTTCGTCGGCCTTTTCCACAAGAAAGCTCGTATGCATGCTGATTAGATTATATACAAATTGCAAATTGTCAGCATATGCCGGATCACAGGGGTCCGGAAGAAACTCATGAGGCGACTTGGCGCCCAAAATGCGAGCCTTGAACCAATATCGCGTGTTAGCGGTTCCGGGGGTGTTGCCCACATCGATTGCTGCCGCTTGGCGAGACGTCAGTTCTTGCAAGTCTGTAAGCGCTCGGGCAAGAAACTTCGTTTTAGGTCGAAAGCCAACAGTGAGCCCCCAGCGGGCAACGAGACCTAACAAATCGGGGCTACTATCGCCCGCAGTGAAGAAGGACCAATCGTAAAGGTTCTTACTCACCGGATTGCACCTCACCTTGAATTAAGTCAAATAAGTTCGTTTTATCTTCTTCGGTTAGCTCAAAGCTTTGTACGCTGTTTTTCTGCTGTAAACTAATAAGCTTAACAAGCTGCTCGTTTGAGCGCTGGAGAGTTTCAATGTGTTTGGCTGCGACTGGACTAAGATACTTAAGCTGTTCCGTATTGGACGACAGTTCGGTCGCTATGTCATTAAGAAACTCTCGGGCCGCTTTTCTATCATTCCTAATGTTGTCGAGTGCTTCTGTAATTAAGATATCTAAGTTTTGTTTGCTCACAGTTCGCCGGTGTCCCAATTTTGTTTAAAAGTGTAATACTTTTTTCTAAATTTCTTCAACGAATTTACTATTTGTTTTGTATTCAGTCCAGTGATCTCGCGAAGATATAAATAAATAGCTTTCTTGTTAAAAATCTCAATGTCTTCGCGGGACTCAAATAGAATATTGATTGCTTGATAAACTTTTAGATCGTTGTCTTTCATCGTAGACACATCCCACGAACTCAGCTCTTGATAAAAGCTTTCCCAGAATTCTTTTTCTTCTCTTTCCGTTACGTATGATTCTGTAGTGGAAAGGAATTCCTCTTCATATTTTTTAGCAATATTGTCGTAGTCTACTTCGCGGCGATTACGCTTTTGCTGTTTTTTAACCTTGTGGATGAACCAGTTCTTTGTGATGACTGAAAAATACGAAAAGGCCTTGGAGCCTTTACTTTGATCGTATTTATCAAGTATGGTCATTAGCCAGATTTTACACTCATCTCTAAGGTACCCTATGTTCGGCAAATTGGTAAATTTATAGGTAAACACAATTTTGTCTACCATTTCATCAAAAGCTGGTTGTATCCAGTTTACATATAGTTCTGTGCGCTCTCTAATACACGTTGTTTGACTGTACCGTACTATTGCGTCTTCATGAACTTGGGTAAAATAATGATTTTTACGCCGTTTCGCTCTCTTCCTCTTCTCCGCCATCTTCCTCTCTTTCTCTTTCACTTTCTGTTAGTGTGTAAACATATTCAAATGTTTCTAATTGTTCGTTAAAGGAAACCGCATGATTCAACAAATGTTGCAAAGTTTGATCGCCATAAAATGTTTCTAATTCATAAACGCCCTGCACGTGTTTTGCAAAGCTATCTACCATCTCTTGCAAGTCTCCCAACTCTTCTGAAATGCTCAATAGGCGCACAACAACTGCGCGGGCATATAAAAATATCCCCACATTAAGTATCACTGATATCAGTAACATTGCTCCTAAGACGATTTCACTTTTTGACATAATTTTTATTTTTTATTTCTTCTTTTTGCTTCTTTAAAAGCTCGCGATTTTCTTCAATATATTTCTTTGTAATTTCTCCAACCTTCTTATCCGCAGGTTGTATTTTTTTAATTCCATAATACGGAGTACTTAAAATTTTTTTTAAGGAATCCTCGGAATCACATTTTTCGCAGTTTGTCAGTACTTCGTCGTATGAGTGAAACGCGTCTGTTGTTTCCTCGCACAACTCACACAAATACCGGTAACGAGGCATTCGCTATCGATCAGCCATGTTTTCAAGATCTTCTGGTGTCACTTCAGTGCTATCAGTAAATCTAACTGTCGGTGGGTTCTTGATGACAAGGCCGCCATCACTAACTTCAAGTTCGAATCCTTTCAAAACCGGCACAATATCCGATTGTGCCAATAGTGATTCCTGTAGCGCTAGCATGATTGCGCCAAGTGCTTGGTTTGATAAATGCATTTTATTTCTCCTTTCTTTTTAATTTAAAAATATTCCTATCTGATAAGGTTCTCTTATCTCCGATGCCGTTTCTATACACCACGTAAGTTGTATATTGATGATCCTCATAAGAAAATTCACTAGAACCCAAAACGATCCCGGTGCCGGCATCACTCACAATGTGATCATCGTACTCAGTAATCCAGCGTATTAATTCTCCCACGGCATATTTCATCTAGCCAGTGCTCTAAGATCTTCATCATACATCATTCTGGCCAATTCTTTAAATTTCACTGTCGGTTCCCACCCCGTCTGCTCTTTTGCTTTTTTGGCGTCTCCAAGCAATAGGGGCACTTCGTGAGGCCTAAACAGCCGTTCGTCGATTTCAACGTGCTTGTTCACGTCCAGACCGGCATACTCGAACACCTCATTCAAGAACTCGCGTACAGTGTGAGTCTCTCCGGTTGCAATAACATAATCATCAGGTGTATCCTGTTGCAGCATTCTCCACATCGCTTCCACATAGTCACCGGCAAAGCCCCAATCTCGTTTGGCGTCGAGGTTTCCCAAGAAAAGCTTGTCTTGGTTTCCGAGTTTAATGTTGGCCGCCGCAATGGTGATCTTTCGAGTTACAAACGTTTCCCCCCTACGAGGGCTTTCGTGATTGAAGAGGATCCCGGAAGAGGCGTGAAGACCATAGCTTTCTCTATAGTTTCGAATAAGGTTGTGTGCAAACACTTTTGCACACGCATATGGGCTAGCCGGCATTAAGCGAGATAACTCATTAAAAGGGTAATTTGGATTGTCGCCATACATTTCTGATGAGGATGCCTGATAGATCTTAGATTCAGGGCACACATTCCTAACTGCCTCTAACAAGCGCAACGTGCCCATTGCTACAATTTTTGAAGTTTCTTCAGGTGTATCAAAAGACACGCGGACATGTGACTGGGCCGCTAAATTATAAATTTCATCAGGCTTATGTTCCATCAATATACGATGAATGTTTCCGGAATCTATCATATTTCCATAAACTAATTCAAAATTCAATACTGATTCTAAATCGTCCATCACATGATCGATGCGATCTGTTGCAATAACGGAAGTTCTGCGTTTTACGCCAATAACCTTATAGCCCTTTTTGAGCAACAAGTCGGCCAGATAGGAGCCGTCTTGTCCAGTTACTCCTGTTATTAGCGCTACCTTTTGTTTATCATTCATTTTTATAGCTCCTCATTTTCAATGTACCAATCGTAGGTCTTTTTTATGCCGTCTCGAAACGATGTAAATGTGTATCCTTCCAGTAGTTTTAACAATGCTGTGTTGTCTCCATCTTTTCTAAGCTGGCCGTCCATTTTTCCGTTAAACGAGATTGTGAGATTCTTTCCCGACTCTTCAGCGAGAATTCTGGCCATTTTTAGAATTGATAAATTTTCGGATGGTGCGACAATTAGTGGTATATTACTATTATGTTTCTCCAACAATAAAGGAATTATAACACACAAATCGTTAACATATAACTGTTGTCTTAAAGGAAATCCAGATCCCCACAGCTCTATCGTATCGCCCTTTTTTGCGTTGGCAATTTTATACACAAGAGCGGCCACGAAATGAGAACTTTCTTTTCCAAAGTGATCGCCAGGTCCATAAATATTAGAAGGGCTAAAAGTGGAATAATTTAAACCGTATTGTTCTCTATATGCACAGCTTTGAACATGAAGAGCCCTTTTCGTCATTCCGTATGAAAAATTTGTCTTAGTCGGTGGGCCGCGGAACAGAACTTCTTCTTTGAACGGATACGGATGAAGACGATCAGGAAAGGCACAAGTACTCAAAGAAGACAAAACTCTTTTTATTCCCGCCTGGCGCGCGCCTTCTATCACGTTGGTATTAATCATCGTGTTTTCGTAATAAAATGTCGCTTGATTTTCTATGTTGTCTTTTATCCCACCCACGCGCGCAGCCAGGTGAACGACTGCGTCTGGTTTTAAATCACCAAACATTTCTCCCACTTTCGTCATATCAGTCAAATCACAATCGTTTGATGAGAGATATGTCCACTCAGGATGTATATTCTGTAATTGGCGGCCGAGAAATCCACTGCCCCCGGTCACCAACACGCTGTTTTCTTTTTGACCATTCATATACTTCGAAAACGCTCTTTCGATAAATTTGTTGCACTTTGTCGAATCATAATCATCTTTCGACATCATCATTTGGGGTTTTTTCATTAAGCCGTCGCTTCGTTCTCCACAACTTCAGCTAGAGCTAAGCCGCCCTTGGTTTTGTAAAGTTTATCACCTGCATCTTTTTCAGGATCATAGGTGACTGCCTTTTGGCGCTCTCTATGTTCTGCCAACGTAACCTTATCTTTTTCGGTCTGATTAACGCATTGTAAAATGTAGTTTCTACGATCTTCTTCGGAGGTAATGTTGTTTTGTTTCATAACTGTTTCAATGACTATCTTTTCAAATGCCATGGACATCTTAGTGACTGTTTGGGTTAAATTTCCCATCAACACCGACTTTGCAACCGTTGGCCACAACTTAAACTGGCTAAGTGAGTGATAAAGCATATTATTAATGGCCGGGATCGGATGTTTTTGACAATACTTAAGCAAGCTTGGGATGACTTTGCGTTGGCGGAGAAACCCTTCAGGGGTAAACATATTAGACAGCGAAATACTGTTTCTAATGCGCTCTTTCATTTCAATCAATTTTTCATAACTATGCACGCCCCCATGTTCCTCTGTATAGTAGGGTACATCCTTGTCGGTAAGCCAATACTCATCCGATATCTTGCCGGCGGCGCGGGCCATTGTATACATCTCGGCACCCGGATACATCATCGCTACTCCAATATCGTCATAATACAGATATTCAATATTTTGCAGCTCCTGTACGAAATCGATTGTTTCTCCGATTGTTTCGTCCGTTTCGCCCGGAAGTCCAGCGATGATAAAGGCGGTGGCTTTCAGGTTGGTGGTGCTGAATAAGCTCAGGCCATAACGTACATGTTCCTTGGTAATTCCCTTCTTCATTCCCTTGATAACGTCATTTGCGCCGCTTTCAAGCCCGAAAAGTACCTGAATGAAGCCGGCTTGTTCCATCTTTTGTACCACTTCTGGGGAAATTGGGCGGAAGCGGGCGCTAGCAATAAACTGTGTTTTAATGCCGCGGCGGATAATAGCATTGCAAAAATCTAAGGTTCGCGCTTTATTAATCATAAACGCATCATCATGGATCCAAATAGTGGTCACTGACGGGAATTGTTCCAGGATCTGTTCCACTTCGTCCGCAATATTATCACCGGAGCGGAACCTTACCTTTCTTCGTGAGGTATGGTCCAACACACAGAAATTGCACTTATAAGGACAGCCGCGGCTTGTAAGCAAGTTGGCAATTGTTTTTCCTTGACTAACGAACAATTCATGCTTCGGAAATGGCAACGCATCAATATCAGGAATAAGTGCGCGCTCTTCCGTTACTACAACCTTCTCTCCGTCGTGAAAGACGATGCCTTGTACATCCTCCAGCGGGGTGTCCTTGTCGTAGGCTTCAATAAGGTCGTGAAAACAGGTCTCTCCTTCGCCGCGCACAGCAACAATATAAGGATACTTCTCTACCATCTGTCGCCACATTACACTAACGTGCATCCCTCCCACAACGATTTTAGCGTTTGGGTACTTCTCATGAGCGTATTCGATCATACGGTATGCAGAGACGCGGCTATGGGTCATAATTGAGACGCCGAACACATCCGGATCGAACTCTTTAAAGGTGCTCTTAATTGTGTCATAACACACCTCATAGGAAACATTATTTAAATATAAATTACGAAATTCATCTTGTTCTGGGCGGTGATGCTCTAAGTAAGATTGCAAATAAGCCAACCCTAGGGGATAGTGACTGTCGTGGTTATCTTCCGTTCGATGTTCGGCCTGAATGGACGTGCAGCAAAGTAAAATTTTCATGGTTTTTTCCTTCTATAAGTGTGGTGTGTGGGGGTCTTCATAATTAGATAAGCATTGTATGTCTTACCATATAAAATTGTTTTTGTAATACTTTACAATTTGGCTTATTTCAACATTGAAATCCTTGGCGGGCTTCCAGCCCAAAGCTCTTAACTTATCGTCATTTAAAGCATATCTGACGTCTTGTCCTTCGCGAGAATATGCAAAATCGACGTGATCGTTCCAGGTGTAATCGTTATCCTCATAAAAATTATCAATAATTTTGAGAACAGTTTCTATGTTTTTTTGTTCGAAACCGCCAGCAACATTGTAGATTTCGTCGACATTTCCCGAATCAATAATGGTCATAACAGCGGCGGCTGTATCTTCGGCATGCAGCCAATTTCGAACTGGGGTACCTCCATCGTGAAGGCGAATTTTCTTTCCGCGCATTAAATTCTTAACAGCGATGGGGATTAGTTTTTCTGGGTACTGTCCAGTTCCATAATTGTTGGTTGGACGCAATAATATGTATTGTATGTTGTAGGTGCGGGCCCACGCAAGAACCAACATATCGGCAGCGGCTTTGGCTGCCGAGTAGGGGTTACTGGGGTGCAGCAAATCATCTTCGCAGTGTTGTCCTTCGTGGATGTCTCCATACACTTCGTCTGTACTAAAATGAAAAAAGACCGGTCGTTGGCTAACGTTCTCCGGCTTGTGTCGAATCAGATCTAATAAGTTTTGGACCCCAACAATATTGCTGTTAATAAACTCTTCACTGTTGATGATACTGTTGCCGACGTGCGATTCTGCCGCCGTATTTATTACGTAATCACAATCATACAAGTGTTTCAGGTCTTTAATATCAACATTTTCAAATTTAAAATTCGGATAAGCGCCAAACTCACTCAAAAGCGCAGTGTTAGCAACGTAGGTGCACTTGTCAATTCCGTAAACCATCCAGCCGCGTTCTAGACACTGGCGAGTTACATAAGAACCAATAAACCCAAGACATCCCGTCACATACACTACCTTCATACGATTTCCTCGAAAAAGGCGTCCACCGTTTTCTCGATATACGCAAGCTTCTCCTCAGTTAGACCCGCATATGTTCCCAAGAAGAAAGAGTTAGTGGTCACCAATTGTGCGTTTGGAAACACTTCATCCATATCTCCGTATTCCTCGGCCATATGAATATACCCTGGATGGGCAAGAATATTTCCTGAGAAATAGGAGCGCGTTTGAATCTTTGCGTTCTCCAGATGATTAACAATATCAAATCGCGTAAATGGAGCATCTTCCTTAATCGTCAATAAAAAGGCGAACCAGCAAGGGTCAGCCTTCTCAGTCGCGACAGGCATATGGAAATATGGCTCATACGGCGCAAATATGGCCCGTAGGCGGGCCCAGTTGTCTCTGCGAGCACTATCTAGCATCGGAAGCTTGTCGAGCTGCTGTAGGCCCATTGCAGCCTGTAAATCAAGCGGCTTGAGATTATAGCCAACCTCATCGAACACATAGCGATGATCATACTTGGCTGCCTTTAGGCCTGGGAGCCAATTCTTAAATCGCATACCGCATGCTGTTCCGGAGGTTACATCGCCTGGCTTCTTGGTGTTGCAATAACAGGCGCGACCCCAATCGCGAATACTGGCAAGAATCATACTTGTCTTTTGACTGTTGGTTGCAATGAAGCCTCCCTCACCCATCGTCATATGGTGTGCGGGGAAAAACGAACAGGTTGACATGTCTCCATAAGAGCCAAGCTTCTTGCCATCATAATATGAGCCCAACGCATCGCATGCATCTTCAAGAAAAATCAAATCATATTTTTCAACCAAAGCCATCAGCCGATCCATATCCGGCGGGTTTCCCAGAACGTGCGCAAACATGATTCCTTTGATGTCAGGGTCGTTTTCTAGTGCTTCTTCTACTTTGTCCAGATCCAAATTAACACTTGGAAGCTCCACATCCACAAATACGGGCACCAGATTGTTCTGTATGATGGGATTAATCGTGGTGGGAAAACAAACAACGGGCGTGATAATCTTGTCGCCGTCCTTAAGTTGCCGATGGAATCGCTTTGACTTTGTAGCAGACACCATTAACAAATTGGCGGAACTACCGGAATTGGTTAATGTTCCAAATAACTTGCCAAGATGCTTGGGAAACTCCGTTTCAAAATTTCGACCATTCTTGCCGAAAATCATCCACCCATCAAGCAGAACGTTGACCGCTGCTAGATATTCCTTTTCATCAAACACGGGCCCCGAATAAGAGACCCAATCTTTGCCAGGCGTCCACGATTGTGATTCTTGTTTTTCAATTATATATTCTTTTACTATTGATAAAATCTCTGTTAGCTTATCTGTGGTATTCATACGTATTTTTTATTCCTTCTCTTAAACCCACTAATGGAATTTGCAATGATGACAGCGTTTCGCCAGAGCCCGCATATGGAATAGCGCTATTTTTGTTATTAATAATAACACCAGATTGGGCGCCTGTCAAGTTATTTATTTCTTTTGCTATTTGTTTAAGGGTATATTTTTCCCGATAACACATATTCACATCCATAGGGAGATGCAGGCCATTCTCTATATAAAACATGATAACCCTAAATAAATCATCGATATAAAAAAAGTCCATTTTTTTATCTTGATGAACAATAATCGGCTCATTTTGCATACTTTGAGAAAGGGCGCTAGAAATAAACCTGCTCCTTTCCTCAAGGGGGCCGAAACACCCAAACAGCCGCAAATTAACCACATTGTCGGTGTATTCACGAATGTGGCGAGCAATGATGTTTTTTGCCATTCCATAAAAATCTTTTGGACGGCGCCCGGATAATTCTTCTTCCGCTATCTCATCAATATTCTCAGCCCTGTCATATTCTGCGCCAGAGCCAAACGAAAACATCATCTGATATTGATCAGAGTGAGATACCAAGTTTTTATACATCTCCAAATTTAGATTCATATGTTCGACGGTGTTCGTGTCGGGACTTTTGGCTCCCATGAACGCTGCATGCAGAACGATATCTATTGAATTTTGCTTAAAGAAATCTCGAACGTCTTCTCTTTTAGATACATCGAGGGACTGGCGATTGGTGGCAATAAGCGTGTGTTCGCAACTCTCAAACAGTCGACACATTTCCCGACCAAGAAATCCATTGGCGCCAGTCAATAAAAAATTCAAAATTGATGTTCCTCTACCAGAATAGTCGAAACACCATCGGTTCGATTATACGCATGCAGATATGCATCAACAATTTCGTCTGCGTTATGTAATTTGACAATTTCTACTGTCCGGAGAATTTGCCGGAATCCCTCTGAGAAATCTCCCAGATGCTGTTCTTGGGGGTTTACCGGCTTCTCTACGCCAACAGCAACTCTTATTATTACTTTTGGCTTATATTGGCCCTCCGTCATCAGAGATATCTTATCCAAATGGTTTACGAGTTGATCTGCTGCTAGCAATAAGAAGTTCCACCGAGGATAAACAGAAATCGGGACATAGCCCGCTATGGATAGACCTGTGCTTAATCCCAATTGTAAGTTTTCCGCTACTGGCATTTCCATTTTTTTATGGGGATCCATCTTTTCAAATGTTTGGGCCATGGCAATACCCCCATATTCTAAGCTTTGTCCCAAAAAGATAGTATCTTCTTTTTCGGCTAAGAGGAGCATTGCTCTTTCTAATTCGTTTCTATATTCTGACATTCTAAAACAATACCTTTTCGCCGATGCCGGCGTGTGGAAACACATTTGTGTAAGAATAATAAATGCATTTCGGAGATTCTTCAGCGATCTTTTTAATGCTGTCGCCCCAGCATACCTCAGTTGGTGTCGTCACACTAAGGCCGTTATCTGCCACTACAAACGTAATTGGTAGATCGTGTACATCCGCATATCGAATGCTTTCTTGGATGGAGCCTGTATAAAACGACATATCGCCCACAAAACACCACACGTGTGAGGTTGATTTCTTTAATTTTTCAGCCATTGCAATTCCTGTAGCAATTGGTCCGTTTCCGCCGACAATTGCTGACGAAAGAATATTGTATTCCTTGAAAGAGAGGCAAATCGATTTATTGCGTAAAATAGCAGCCTCAAGTTCGCCCATTGGAACGCCTTTCAATAAACACTCCAGATGGCTAGCCCACGTACAAATACAGTAATCTTCCTCATTGATATCTTTAAAAATTTCAATCAGTTTCTCTTCGTTTCCGCCGCGTAGATGAACAGGTGACGTAATGTGTTTATTTTTAAATAAATCAAACACGCGCAATTCAAATTGCCTTAAGTCATCTGGGGTTAGTTTTGTTTCCATTTAGTTTTCCAGTTCTCCTTTATTAGTTGATCATAGTTGGTAGTTTCTTTATGCATTCCCCACGTGGCTTGGCCTTCGTGCCAGCGATAATAATACCCTATCCATTGCGGAAACGGGTAGATGAATATTCCGTGATGGGCCAGATTGAAGTATAGTTCATAATCGACTGCTCCTAAATATTCTTTGGAATTCCAGCGTATAATTCCCTCATCATGCAGCTTTTTATCATATACCACACTCGGTGTTGTGACTGGACACTTGTCGAATAAGAGTGCTTTAAACTCATCTAAACCTCTATAAGTATTCTTTATTTCTCCCAAATACTTCTCTTTGTTCCCTTGAACTCCCATAATCGGAGTTTGAAGAACTCGGATTTTACCGGCGCTGCTTTTCAAAATCTTAGCAATGTTCTCGATATAATCCTCCCGCAAATAATCATCGGCGCCGACAATTGTGAAATAATCGCCGGTGGCCATACTAAGTGCCTTTTCTACCGGTTCTTCCCAAGAATATTTATATAAATTGGGAGCGGATCCTATTTGAAATATGGGGTTCTGCGCGTGTAGTTCCTTGATGATATCATAGCTTCCGTCCGTGCTCTCGTTATCAACCACTATTACTTCCGTATTTTGATATGTCTGATTCAATGCTGACTGGATGCTTTCGGCAACCCATTTCTCGGCATTATAACAAGGTATAATAATGGTAATTTTAAAATTCATAGAGCCAACAATGCTTCGACACGATTTGTATAGCAATGCTTATCTAAGATCAATTGTCGATTCTCTTCCTTTATAACATTTAATTCAGCATCTGTCAAGGAAAGATAATCTTTTGTGATTTGGACCAGCTCTTCAGATTCTAGCGATGTCTTTATGTTTGGAAGAAGATGGTTTAATTGTCCTACTGTATCTGAAACAAGGCAGCCGTTAAGGCCCAAAGACTTAAAGGTACGCTCGTTGGTGTCCAGACCCAAGGCGCGCTGATATGCATCGTGCACATTCAAGGTCACCCGACTATTGTGAAGGACTTTGCACTCTTGTTCATGGGTGAGATTTTTATTTACAAAAAACCCGCACTTCAAGCCCGAATCCATAAATTTAGAAAAGATATCAACCATAATCTTGCGTTTTTCGTCGAAGCCGTTGTTTGCCCAGCCTCCCACAAATGAAATATCAAATTTCTTATATTTCTCATCGGGAATGTGCTTGTAGCCAATAGAATCATAAGCCAAAGGTATGGTGTGGACCTTTTTCCACTGACTATAGTATGTCGGATCAACATCAACAAAGGTCCATAAATAAACGTTCTCCATCCCATTTAATTCTTGTAGTATGTGCTGGTCGGAGAGGTGCGTTACAAAATTAGGATGAGAGCCCCAGGGTTGCGGAAATTTATTCGGCTGAACAAAAATGAAAGATTTGTAACTATTATGTATTGCACGGAGCATAGCTTCTGGCTCTGTGCTAATGGCATGTTCCACAGCCATCAAGATGTATTCCTCTTTTAGCTCTGTCGTGAGGTTTCCGGGATGACGAATCGCATACTTAACATCTTCTGTGGCCCTTACGTTGTCATACGCTATCGGATACCCCATACTTCTCCACGCATTCTGATACCCTCTGTATATCCAATGGCCGGCAAATTCATAATAATCGGGTATATATATTTTCATTTAAAGTTCCTTTATTTGTTCCAAAATCTTGGTTAACCTAACTTTGGATTCGTGTTCGGCGAGAAATCTTTGGTAACTTGCGGCCGCTATCACCTTAGCAATGTGAGGGTTTTCGATTAAAAACGTTGCTTTGTGGTCAAACTCTTCTTGAGAAGAAAATGTAATTATTTCCTTATCTATCTCAAAGAATTCTTCCATCCCATTATGGTGCTGGGTAAGCACAAGGCCTCCGCCGGCGGCTATTTCAAACGGTCGTAATTTCATTTGTGTTTTTCCCGCGGGATCGTTGTCGTTGTTGCTTAGGTTTAAACCTATTTTTGAACGATTGTAGGTTTCAAAAAGCTCGTCTTGGCTCACACCTGACACCCATTCAATAGGAACATCCGAATTCTCAAAAAACCTCTTTCTACTGGGGGTGGGGGCGCCTACAAACGCTATTTGCAAATCTCTTTCGTCAAAGATTCGAGGTGAGTAGAGTTCTGCATTGGCATACCAACATCCCAGTATGATATTATTGTACCCTATGTTTTTAAATTTTTCAAGACAAGTTGGCTCTGGGGTGGAGCAGGCGTTGAAATAGTGACACGCTTTGCTTGAAAATGTCTCAAACCTCCAAGTATCATCACAAAACCAATTAAATGTTTTGGTTCGTCCTGAGTGAGTTTCTTGGGCGATACGCTCCCAGGGCTCAGATGGCGTTATGGCCCTGTCACCAGTCATACAACAAAATATTAAATCGGGCTTAAAGGCCTCAATAACCTTTTCGTAATCTCTCTCGTGTGGGTTTGCCGTATCGTATAAGTGCACGTCATGACCCAACTGCTGCAGTGGCAAGTAAGTGTACCAATATCCGACATCTATTTGGCCACGATATGTTTTATTGAGAGTCAGCAAGATTTTCATTGGTTTAATTTTTCCATTACCTGCTCCTTAATGGTGGAGCGCTTTGAGCGAATTATTTCTATAAGGTCGTTGCCTTTCTGTTGATACCACGGCTCTCTGGTAGCTCCAATCATTTTATTGACCACCACACTCATTCCCATCATTCGTGCTTCGACAACAACTCTTGAAAGCGTTTCTGGTGTTTGGGGAAAGAACACGAATCCTTTATGGGATCCCAGAGACTTTAAAAATGTCTCGTAATTATCGCTACTTATGAGTGCATAAGGTAGATTTTTATATTCACAATATCTTACTGCGTCGGCAGTGTTTTTGTGAGGTATAGAAGATTGCATAATCGCATAGGTGTCTTCCTTTGAGAGAGTTGCGATTTGTTGCATGAGAGCCAGCGAATGTTCTGACCACAAATTGCCACCCAAGCTAATCAAATTATTCAATTGCAAGTTCTTGTAGACGATATCTAAATGAAATTGCGATTGGCAAAATACTGCCTTTGCTCTTTTATAAAACTCATAATTGATAATGGCCTCTTTTGGAGCCAAAAAATCTTTAAAATGGCTTGGATCGCGAGTGATCAGATATTTGTGATCATGCTCATATATTACATATGTTTTATCGTAGAGCGCTGTGATGCAGCTTGGTTTTAAGCCGACAAAATTAGCAACAATGAACTTGCTGTTTCGGCTATTTTCGATAAAGCTATATGTGACGAGGTGACTGTTGATTTTCTTAACTGAATGGCCATCGCGAAGCAGCATATCAATCAACTCTTCGTTATTTAATTCGCCGCCGCCCAATATTTGATCGGCAAAAAAATCAGCTATAAAAATGATTTCCATCTTTAGCTCGTTGGTATAACTCTATGTCAGGAGCATACAGATATGAAAATAGTTCACGTAGATCGGTTGACTCTTTTATAACGGGAAGTAGCACTCTTTTGACATAACGATTGGATGCGTTTTGGTTTGCAGTCTCGTGTGGTTCCAATGAGAAATTATGAAGCTCTCCTATCTTTTCCACGCCTTGACGAAGATCTTCGTGCATTATTACATATTCTATATCTTCCAAAAACAAACCCACATCTCGAATAAAAGAAAGCTGTGGAAACAAATGTCTGTTGTAAAATCCGTATTGCGCGACCTCGTATAAAAACAAGGCGAAACTTTCGACTATATCTATTGGCGGCGGGGGCGTAGAAATATTTTTAGGCTCTATGGACAGGCCGTTTTCTTCGTCAAAAATGGGATTAAATATTTTTTTAAAAAAATCCATCCTAACGGTTAAATGGTGGGAGAGAGTGCCCGTCTGTTCTCTAAAAGGTGCGCGCAACATGTGTTGATATGACGATATGATTCTCTCGAATGGATCTCTGATTATTATCATTTTCTTGCTGGTGTTCCACCTACAATCCGGATCAATCACTGGCGTAGTGTCTATGTGGGCTATTCGAGCTTTATAAATTTCACCGTCGGATGCGCGCATTCGAAATTTTTCGCCATGGCCGATGATCTCCAGCCTGGACTCCAAGTACGTACCGCCCGATTTATGATTCGGTATATAGTCTATTTGCTCTCCCGAAGCTCGATCTTTAAGCGTATAAAACGACTGTGGGCGAAAATGTGCAAAGTGATCAGGCAAAAGAGACATCGCCCGCTTAAGTTCAATCTCCCGGGAGAAGAATCCTTCTTTTTTTAATCTTTCTTTTCTGGCTGCAATCGATGCAGGACTCTCTGTCACTCAATTTCCTCAATATCCAAGGAGCTAAGCCAGTTTTCTACACTAAAGTCTGTCTCGTTGATCCCCATTGCTTCCACAAATTGTGCATACATCTTTTCTTCTGAGAATCTCTCTCTCAGCGTTGTTGCATAATTAGCCGCATTGGATGCGTGCGTGTTCTCGTTTACTTCATTAATATCAACGTAACATTGTCTCATCATTTCCTTGGCAGAAATCTCTCGGGGGAATGCCCACATCGAATCTGCTATGAGAACATTTTCCCACACAACCTCCGGAGGTACCTGCTGGAGATCAAACGACACATTATAAAAGTTCTCCTTCATATCTTCACCATAAAGGAAATCAAGCTGACCTGACCAGCCAGTTGTCACTACTGGAACACCACTATATGCCGCTTCAAATAGAGGCAAGCCAAATCCTTCTCCGTGGGTGAGCATTAAGGCGGCCTTAATCTTCGGGTGTTGGTAGATGGCGTGAACTTCTTCATCGGTCATATCGCCATGTAACACATAAACCTTACATTTGCGCTCAGGAAAGTTTATATTCAGAAAAGACGCAATTTTGTGCTTGACTAACTCGCGGTCCATCAGACAGTTTTTCGCCATATTAGTTTTTACAACAAGGCCTACCTCTTCTTCGTGGAATTCTTCAGCAAACCATTTTACCGTATTAAACACATTCTTGCGGGGCCCCAGCTGGGCCATACATATGAAATTAAAATCACATGGCAAATCCAACTTCAGGCTCGGCAATTCCTCATATGTCTTAACGGGATAATTAACAGCTTCAATTGGGGTCGTAAGCTTATAAACAAACTCTTCATTTGTCTGCTTGTTTACTGCGTTGTAGACTGTTTTTTCGTATGTGTTTTTTGAGTGATTTGAGACGACGACAATACGATCCATCATATTGCCCTTCTCAAGCCATACTGGCGCCACTTTGGTGGTCTCAATACCGGCTGTATATCCGATGTTTACTGCGGCAATCTTTTCCCACTCATTAGGAATCGTCACTTGTAAAGATATATCAAATTGACCGCTAGATTGAATATAATGAATTGTCTTCTCGATGGCCTGATCGATCCATCGGCGTTCTTCGGACTCTTCGTTGATCCAGCTAGTGTTTCCCCACTGTAGTGGCTGTATGTAAATATCGAACATGTCTTCGCGACTACGAAGAGCCCGAAGAGCAAACCTAGATTGTTCGCCATAGCCAGAGCGAGTTAAAACGGGTGCTTTAAATAGCAACTTCTTCTTCATATTCATTATACAGCCTCCATCAGATGCCAACGATTATATCCTTTTCGTGTTTCCCAAGAGCCGTGTTTTTCAACAATCTCGTCCATTAATTTCACCCACTTTTTCTCGTAACCTTCAAAGCTATAATTTGCCTTCACATGCGCTTGGGCTGCTGCAGACATTTTTTCATACTTCGAATCACTTAGGGCGATGGCCTTCTTAATCGTGGCGTTAAAATCCTTTTGAGAAATTCGATCTTCATAAATATATGGAACCTGCAATGAGCCGATTACTGACTTGGCCGTGGGCTGAATTCCCCATCCAAACCACTTTTTACCATCAGTTACTTGTTCCTGTAAGCCGCCAGTCATGTTAACAATAATTGGTGTACCGCATGATAATGACTCCAGTGCCGAGAGGCCGAAACCCTCTGCATCACTAATGGCAACCGTGTAATCTGCTGCATTATACATTGTCGCCAACTGGGGTCCATCCACCTTTTGTGTAGACAAGAGGATCTGCCCATCAGTGGCGCCTAAATGCTCGATAAGATGAGGAAGATCCTGACCGTGCGGATCTCGGGCGTCAGTATGCATAAGCAAGCAGGCCTTGTCGTGCCCAATTTCATCTAACAATTCTTTAAACCACCAAATAAGGGTTCCGCTTTGCTTGCGGCGTGCATTTCTAGAATTCCAAAAAAAGATCTTCTTCTTCGGATTATTAAATTGTTGAGAGTTTCCTATAATTTGTGCGCGCATATCTATCGCTGCTTGTTTCTGTTCCGGTGATGTGTATTTTGAAAATATGTGCGGAGGTACCGAGTGCGGCAGATAGTGAGAGGACACGTCTGGTGCTACCTCTTGTAAAATCTTGTGTGTTACTTTTGAAATACACACCACCTCGTCAGTTGAGCGGTAGAATCTTCCATTAAATGCCGGCGCAGGAAAATTGTCCCATACGTGATAATAAACCATTGGCACAAGCGCTCTAACTTCATTTTCAATTTCCCACAACCATTCGTAAAATCGTGGATCAGTCATAAACCACAGCACGTCGGGCTTCTCTTTCTGCAATACAGAACGAATAATCTCATGATTTCCATACCCATCGATTGGAAAAATTCTCCACTCTTGGCCATATGGTTCCACTGTTTGTGGTTGATAGTTTTCATGCTTGATGGCGCCACCCAAACAAACAAACTCATATCTTCCCGTCTTAAGCAAGGCCTCGATCATATAACGAGTTTGCAATCCGACACCCGACGGAGAGAGCGGATGATCAGATAATACTAATATCTTCTTCTTTTTCATTTATTCCTCAAGGACAGTGTTCTGTCTTATAAAATTTACAACCATAGCCACCAGTGCACGACAATCGATTTTTGATATAGCGTTGGTTTTTGATATTGTACAGCGCGGTGCTCAAAAGTTTAAGAGCATTTTCAGTTTTTCTTGCGCCGCTAGTCGCTCTAAAGAACTCGCAGTGATTTTTCTTGGCTGTTCTTTTAAGTAGTGCAAAGTGAGTTTCTACATTCTTTGGATCTACGCCCATTTTCTGACAAAAGAAGTGCTTGTACAATGTAAGTTGGTATGTGACCATCTTGTCACTTTTTTTGCGTGAGTCCCAGCCCCAGGAACATGTCTTCCAATCAAAGATGTGCACCTTGCCATCCGGAGTGGCCACCACTGCGTCAATAAATCCCTTAAATTGATACCCTTCCTCGTTTTGGAGGGGTTCCATTAGAGGCATCTCTACCGCGAGAACCTCGTATTCTTCAAAATATTCATCGAGGGCGCCTTGAATTTCAGGGATTATTCTTTTTCCCTGTCCAACCATATCAGCAACCAATCTGCTATCCACATCGGTGCTATCATCAAGATCAGATATGCAATCAGCAAAAGTATCAATGAAGTGTTGCTCATGGTCACCCCCTTCATTAAGTAGCTTTTTTTCGCATACTGAATGAATGGCGGTACCAAAAGCGGTATAAACATTGCCTGTAAAGCCGTCGAGCTTATCAATTCGCGTTAATTTATGGTAGAAAGGGCAGAATTTCCAATCTTTTAATTCCGAGTAAGATATGTGTGGCACGTATTCTCCAAATATGTACCTATAGTATAGCCACTTTCTTATGGGTTGTCAAGTGTTTCTGGTTTTTGCAGCATTATTAGTTTTCTATATAATTCCGGGGAAACCTTTGAAAGCGCGTTGTGATCTGGGTATAAATAAAAATCTGTGAACCCAGTTGCAAAATATTCTCTCAGGGACGTCGCAGCATAAGGAGATATAAAAAGACCCATCAACAATGAGGATAGCTTATCATAGCCTACCTTCTGATGAAGGAACTTGTCAAACTCCGGATCCAGTTCCGTGTTCACATACGTGGAAAGCGGGACCTTGTAGCCACTCTTCCAGAGAATATCGTGCAAATGCTTACGTTTCCGCAAAAATTCATCTTTTAGTTTCTGATCCGCATAAATCTCATATCCATATTGCTCTTCTAAGGAGTGTGAATATTCATGAACAATATCATCATATAAATCTGCGTCATCCTCTTGTACGTTTGATATATAAAGCGTTCCGCTATCGTAGAAAGCATTGATCGATCTTTCGTCGAACTCATCGAAATGGCCAAAAATGATCATCTCTACTCCCATACGCAGATGATCTGGAAGGGCGGCTTCTACTTTTGCAATTACAGATTCTGCATCCACATCTTCGTTTGTAATGGGCTCTTTATAATATACGTGAAGCCCAGAGGGCGTATAGAAATCACTCTTCTCGTGAAGTTTCTTTTGTTTGTTCTGTAAAAGTGTTATAGACATCATCTAATCCTGTTTCGTAGCCGCGGATAAAGTTCTCTTCGGCAATTGCATACATAAACTCAGGAAATTCTTCTGCGAGTGTCTCTGCGATCATCTCTACAGTAACTTCCTGTTTTTCAAATCTTGTTCCGACATATTGAACAATATAGTCTTTCAAGTCCGAATCGGGACGCACATGCATTGAAAGAAACGGATTCTTTAAAGCTTCCTTTTCGGGAACACTTTTTACGTCAGTATTGTCTGCCATGTGTTTTCTCCTTGTTGTTGAAATTAATATATCATTTATTTTTCGTTTTGTCAAATAAACGATTGTTTATTATAGCACTTTTGATGCTAAAGTGGCCAATTCTGAGCGTTCTCCCTTTCGGAAGGTCATGTGGCCGGCTATAGAGTACTCTTTAAACTTCTCTACGGCGTGTACAAGGCCGTTTGACGTCTCATTGACATATACGTTATCAATCTGCTCAATATCGCCAGTGAGGACGATTTTAGTGCCCTCGCCGATGCGCGTGATAATCGTCTTAACTTCGTGTTTGGTGAGATTCTGAGCTTCATCAATTACAATAAACGCATTCGCGATTGAGCGGCCGCGGATATAGGTTAAAGCTTCTACTTCAATTTTGCCTTTTTCCATATACATCTGCAGGTTTGTTCGATCGCCCATTAAAAATTTTAGATTATCTTGGATCGGCATCAGCCATGGTAGCATTTTTTCTTCCATAGTTCCGGGAAGGAATCCAATATCTTTACCCAGTGGTTGTACAGGTCTGGATACAATGAGGCGATCATAGTGATTGTTTTCGCTGCGTAATCCAATCGTCTGTTGGAGGCCGGCTGCTATCGCCATCAGCGTCTTTCCAGATCCAGCGCGGCCGATGAGGGAAACAATCTTAATTGTTGGATCCATTAGCATATCAATAGCAAACGCCTGTTCTTTATTGCGTGCATCAATATTCCAGTCAGGAAGCTTCTTGTGCAACACTTTTTGAAGGGGGGTGTGGTGATTTTTAAACTTGGCGAGGGCGGACTTCTTTTCATTGGAGTTGGAGATCATCATCACATACTGATTCGGATGCCATTCCTTATCCACCTCGTCCCTGGGAATGGAGACACTTTCCTCTCCGGCATAAAATCTATCAATAATCTGCTCATCTACTGGCTGGATCACAAAGCCGCTATATAATTCGTCAGATGAGGAAATGGCTTCATCCGAAATATAATCTTCGGCTAGCAGGCCTATGGAATCACAAATAACCCGCATGTTAATATCGCGCGAGATCATTATGGTTTTCTGCTTAGGGTGCAGCGATTGTATCGCCTTGCCGGTAGCTATGATAGTGTGATCTGGAATACGGATATCTAAATCTGGAGGGAATACTATATCTTTTAAACACGCGTAAGACATCACCCTCAGTTGGCCATGGTTTTCGCTAACCTGAACCCCATCTTCTAACGCACCCCGGGAGCGCAAGCTATCTAAAATACGAATAAACTGCCGCGCGTTAGCTCCGACTGAATCTTGACGTGTTTTGTGTTTGTCAACCTCTTCTAATACTTTAAGGGGAACGAATATGTCGTTATCGTCAAATTTAAATATTGAATTGGCTTCGGTTAAATAAACGCTAGTATCTAAAACGTAATTCTTTTTAGCTGACATGTGTTCCCTGTGTAATATAATTAGTATCATCTACTGAAATGGCGTCGACAGAGGGGCTTGAACTCCCCCCAACCCTACGGTTTACAAAACCGTTGCTCTGCCAATTGTGCTATGTCGGCTTCTTCTTTTTTAATATGTGGCTGTCAAACACAAACACCACGGGCTTCTCTCCCTTTTTATATGGCACGCCATGGCGGCGCAAAGCATCAACATCTTTTTTATATATTATTTGTGCATCCCAGCCATCGGCGCCCCAATTGTCTTTAGGTTTCAAAATACGCTTTTTTAGTTTTACGTGCACTATTGGGCCGGCAAACGATTTAACCAGCACAATATCACCAGGTTTATATTTCATATTACGTGGAGCGGGAGACGGGATTCGAACCCGCGACAGCCAGCATGGCAAGCTGGTGCTCTACCAACTGAGCTACTCCCGCAAAATGGCTGGGGCGGCTGGACTCGAACCAACAACATCCGGAGTAACAGTCCGGTGCACCTGCCTGTGGCGCCTCACCCCAATAATATGCTGGTTTTTAACAGCCAGTTAAGCATAGCCAGCGTGCTCTCTATAACTATATAGCTCTTATAGAATGAGCTGAGGATTTAAGCTAACCCACAACCGCACCTACGTTTGGGTCGGGTGCCCCCCTCCTGCTTATAGGCGAGCAGAACAGCGCCGGCTATCCCAATTGAGACCAGTGGCCTTCTTCAATATCAATACCCAGTTCAGACAAAACGTTTAGCATCTCGTCCCATTTTGTGTCTCCTGCTTGAGACGGGTCAAAACAAACATATGTCTTATCCCAGTCAAACCCGTCCAGGCCTTGCACATAGCCGCCGCGCTCATAGGTGGTATCGGCAAACTTATAGGGTTCGATTCCGAATTTATCTCGAAATCCAGCGAAGAAGTCCTCTTCGTCATAACCCATTTCATACTCATCATACGCCTCGGTGAGTTGTAGCTTTTCGGCTACGGTGCCATCAACGGCAAATCCATAATAGTGTTGTGGATAAAATTGCATTTCTTTCTCCTTTATGTTGCAATTAAAGTGGCTGCCTCGGTGAGATTCGAACTCACGACAAATCGGTTAACAGCCGACTACTCTACCACTGAGTTACGAAGCAATATTCTATTTTTCCATCCAGACCGCAATGTATGTGTCTTTTTCGGGAGGAGCCATGTTAGAAACGGCTTCTGGTGTAATACGAAGCGGAAGTACGCAGGATTTCCGAACCTTGACAGCTCTAAGATTTCGATGGGCTCCACCAAGCCAGTGCAAATGTTCTTTGCTGCAGTCCTTGTCGATAAGTACCTTAACTTCTGAAGGGTAATAAAAATTATTGTGGCCTTTGTCGGATAAGAAGCACTCTGTGAAATTATTTGTATTCATAATACTATTCTAACAAGGTCTGTCCATATTGTCAACTAAAATTCCAAAGATAATTTTTCCATATTGGACTAATCTGGTCTCTCTTAAGCGAACGTAGCAGACTTGCTTTTGGGACATAGGGGCGCCGAATGGGGTGCATGCCCGACTCAGAAGGTGTTTTGCTTCCTTTCTTTTGGTTACACTTTTTGCAAGCGGCGACTAAATTTGTCCAACTGTTGTCTCCGCCGCGTGATTTAGGAACTACGTGATCCAAAGTTAGTTTGTCCGCGTTAAAATGATTTCCGCAATATTGACACTGATTTTCATCACGCCACAAAACATTGCTTCGATTGCACGCAACATATGAAAATCTAAATTTCACGTACCGGTTTAGTGCTATTACTGCGGGCAATTTAAATGATTCTGCTACTGATCTGATTTCTTCTTGGTAGTTCTCTACGACGCGTGCTTTTCCAACAATGCACAACACAAGAGCTTCGACGGCGTCTATCACGTCAACAGGCCGGAAGGATGAATCAAGCTTGAGGGCTTTAGTGTTGTTCATTACTGTAATTATGTGATTAAATCATCTTTCGGACTGTCGTGGTTTTACCCGAGTAGGTGGAGTCTCAAATTCGCGCGTTCTTTCGACCAAATCAGAAGAACTTTCAACTTTTTCTTCTCCGCCTATTCCCCAGAGCATCTGGACACCCAAGTTCTCGCAGAGGGCGCCTTCAGGTGTATTGTCTTTTCCGCGATCACCGCCATTTGCAAAATAAGTGGGTCGGTGGCGATTAATCGCATCACAAACAGTTCCGTCGGAATCATCTACCGAGTCCACGAGGATGACTCCTTTGATGGAATCTAAAATCTCATGTCGGGACTTAAAGTCCATAAAATGGAACCCCTTCTTGCGGCGCAGCCATTCATCAGAATTTGCAATTACAATTACATCACCGTACTTTGCAGCATCTCGAATCATACGAATGTGGCCTACATGTACTGGATCAAACCCCCCGCTCACAAGAACGGTAGGTCTCTTTTCCTCTTCTTCACCGAACATATCTTTATGTACAGTCATAAATTATTTCCTATTTCTTTATTCCAATTCTTTCAAATAAACGGCTTCTACCAGCGCGCCTTCGGAGGGCGTTCGGTGGAAAAACACTGTATTTGTTGACTCATCGTAGTCCCAGGCAGTCGTCTCTATTCGATCCACATACATTTTAATACTATCTTCGATTGGTGTGTAGGACAATTTAATATAATCTCTGGGGCCGCGCAAAAAAGTGCTATTTGCAAGCCACAATTCCCAGTCGCTGCATATGTCGATGCCGTCTTTGCCGTAAAGGCGTGCGAGATCAATATAGCGCTGGCCAATGTTTGCGGAATAGCTGGCGTATTCACACGCACTGTCTGGGAGAGTTACGATTGATACCACATCCCTTTGGACACCCGGGAATTCGTTCTTTAGCCAATCTTCAAACACTCCCACCGGAATATTGCTCTGTTCTTCTTCATCGGAGATAAATATAAACAACTTGTCCGCGGACTTTCTAAAGAATTCTATAGCTTCAGGTGTTGTATTGGCGAATTCATATAACGCAGAAAAGCCGGCCTCGGTAAAATCGCCGCCAAGAGACCATGGCGCCATTATAAAATCAATAATTGGGCTCTGATTATCGAATATGCCGGCAAAATAAGGATCCACAAGAGACGTATTAATAAATGCGATATTGTAATCATTTGTGACGCTGTTTAAATCAGCCCGAAGTAGCTCAATACCTGTGCTTATTTGATTATAATTATCAGACATCGAACAAGATGTGTCCAACAGGACCAGCACATCTATTTGTTCGGGCTTTGACGGCTGCACAAAGGAGTCAACGTGAATTTCTCCGGCGACTTCTCCAATTTCTATGACCTCACCAGTTCTAACACTGTATTCTGCCGTGCAGGAAAGCATACAGGCAAGTAACAAATATTTTATTTTTTGAAGCAGCATTCTAATATTACTTAGTTTTGTTGATGGGAAACAGGTTTTCTTCTTTTACTTTTTTGGTGCGGCCGGAACCATCATCTATAAAAATGCGATAATCATAAATATCATGTTTATCTAAGACCTCTAGAACCACAGACCGGGTTCTTTCCTTCCGGAGAATTTCAGTTCGCGAATTCGGAAAGCCACAATATGCGACCCACTCGTCTATTTTAAATTTTTTTGCTTTCATTCTTAATGTCCGAAACTAAATCATATAAAACTGCAGGGGATAGGTCTTTTCTGTCGTATATCTTAATTGTTCGCCAATCAAACACACACGAAATTCTAAGCGCATACGCAATCCACTCGCTACAATACCATTTTCTTTTATGTTTGATTTTACACGGCAAGAATTGT